>Ga0209782_1000554_pt1 | contig 16768 bp, 28 predicted proteins | sample WorMetmaBAHAMAS1_FD_187390 | JGI IMG/M metagenome (GOLD analysis project Ga0209782, IMG submission 187390) | Marine gutless worms symbiont microbial communities from Max Planck institute for Marine Microbiology, Germany - Inanidrilus... | ecosystem: Host-associated > Annelida > Digestive system...
TGGACATGGGCTACAAAAAGCATTTCCGAGTGCATCATGGCAGAATGCATTTGCCAGCGGTAATTGCCATATCAATGGCATTGAATCATTCTGGTCATATGCTAAACGAAGACTTGCAAAATTCAAGTGCTTGAGTCGTTGACTCCGGGATTTCCTGGCGTTTTCCGGTCGTCGTCAGAGGTTGGGAAATCACAACGAACGGAGAGGGCGACTGGTTTCAGGTTGCCAGCATCGATGGCGGCAATCACCAGTGCGGAGGGTTCGTCTTCGGCCAAGGAGCAGCCAGTGGCCCATCCCTCGCAGATGAGGATGCGCGGGAATAGTTCGCCGGATCTCCCGCTACGGGGATGTAGCCGCCCTGTTTGCGACCACCCTGGAGCAGAGTCTTGTCGCTTCCGGTCGTGGGGTCTTTTGTCGGTGAGATGAATTGCAGGCTGGTCAGCTTGCCGGTGAAGTCAAGCACCAGCCGGTCTTAAGGGCCTCGGCGCGTTTAGGTGCGCCAGGATTAGGCGGGGCTTGGGGCCGCAGGGGAGGCCAAGCTGAACCCACTCTCCGGTCTTGGGATTCTTGGCCTCCCCGGCATTGATGCGCAAAGAAACAGCCCCCTGCTCCCGATCCCAAACACGAACCTCAGGCCCTGGGTCTCGATAGGGCAGCGAGGTTTGGCACAACACTGAATGCTGGAAGGCGATTTTCGGCGGGGTTTCCAGCGTGGCGGCCGCCATCTTGGCGGATTGACGTTGGATGTGGCTGGTGGCCGACAGGCCCTTAAGGATTTGGTTTACGTTTTTCGGTTGATTGCCATGCATCGGCATATTCCTGTTCCTCAGCGCTCATTGAGTTGTTTTTGGACTTCCACAATGCGCAGGCGGCTTTTTCGGTCGAGCTTCAAAAACTCCCGCAGGATGTTCCGTTCGCGTTTTGCTAATCCCGTGTGGGTTTCCTCATCTAAAGCCTCATACGGCGAATCCCATACTTCCTCCACCGTGGTTCCCAATGCGGCGATCAGTCTTTTCAGCAGTCTTGCTGGCGATGTCAAGTCAGCCACACGGTCTCTCGCGTGGCGGATTGCTGGTTCGTCAGCATCACCGTGGATACACACGATCCTCTTCCTGGCCATGTTGAGTATCTTGCGCAGGACAGCGCCCTCTCCATAGAGGTCGAGCATTCGCCGAACGGCGGCGTCGATGTCGGGAGCGTTCTCGATCGTGGATGGAAAAAACAACGCTGCTTTTGAAAGCCTGCGTGTCGAAGAACCCTTTGTACTGGCCGGCGGCAATCTTCCGTAAGGCGTCTTCAATAAGTTCTTCGTTAGCGCTGGGATAGAAGGCTTTATCGCCGCCCTCCTCCGAATCGATGATGGCCGGCGATATGCGGACCTTGTAGGAACGGTCCCGGTAAGCAAAGCTTTTCTCCAGGCGAGGTAAATAGCCTTCCGGCGTGCGGGCCTTGTTCATGGCCTGTTGAGATACGGCGTACTTCGGTAGGCTGTCCCAAAGTTCTACCGTGTTGGAAAGGTGGTCACGCTCCTCGGCGGTGTTACAGAGAAAGTCCTGCCAAAGCGACATCTGCATACCTGTGAAGGCGGCGTCAGTTGGAATGGGGTCTTGGTTCTTCTTCTTTCTGGCCATCAAGTCATCCGTTGGCTGATGTATACATGTATATACATACACTCGTATGCAAATACACGTTCATACATGAAAGACTGACTATGCCGAAACCTTCCATCGACAAAATAACAACGAAAGACTTGCGCGATACCGAGCGCCTAAAGGCGCTTTACGTGCAGGCCGTCGAGCGGAATTGGTGGGTTAACAATGATATCGCTGTCCTTGAGTTTTTTATGTACGCCGAAAAAGCTTTGCACGACGACAAGCAGGGCACACCTGCGAAGCTCTTTTATCACCTGATTAAGGACAAGCAGAACCCGAACGTTACGCAGGCAATGGAAAACGCGGCCATGCTCCGCGTTCCCTCATATGAACGTCAGGAGCTTGTGGCAAGGGCAGGGGGGGAACTGGCCGATCCGAACGAGCTACAACAGGAGCTTTTTGGCGAAAAACAAAACATCGGCTTTATGCACTCGGTCATGGTGCAATGTTTTTTGCCGCAGAAGCCCTTGCCGGAGAATACGCGCCGCTTTGTCGCTTTGTATCGACCCACGGCAAAGCCTCGCTTGTGGTCGAAGCGGGCATACTGGCAAATCCCGAAACGCCTGCCGAGTTCAAAGAGTGCGTTGTGCCTTACGGCTCGCACACGCGGCTTATTCTGCCTTGGATTAATCGCTATGCGTTGCAGCACAAAACCCGTGAAATCGACATGGGCGCGAGTTTGCGCGCCTTCATGGAGAAAGTCGGGCGGCCTATTGGCGGCTACAACGGCAAAAAGACAACGGAGAACATCGAGGCGATAGGCGCAGCGCAGTTCATCCTTGGCGAATGGTCGGAGCAGGGCGCAACCACGAAATATGGCCGTGTGGCTCAGGAGGTTTCATTCTGGATCGAGCGCGACCCGAACCAGCATGTTTTGTGGAACCCCTCGCTTGTCCTTTCAGAGGCGTATTACGACTCGCTCCGCGAGCGTCCTATGCCGCTTGACCTTGACCACCTCGCCCAGCTCACAAAAAGCCCTATGGCTATGGACTTGTATTCTTGGCTGTCTTATCGCTTGCCGAGCATTCGCAGAGGCCGGACGGTGCGAATACCGCTACGCCATTTGCAGGAGGTTTTCGGGCGCGATATCACGAACAAGGACAAATTTACGCAGACCTTCAAACGCAATCTGAATCTGATAGCGAAGGTCTATCGAGACTTCGACGTATCTATAGAAAAGGGCTTGCTGATCCTGCGCAATTCACCGCCGCCCGTGACTGGCCGCAACGTTGTTTCTCTCCCTAATCTAGTGTGATGAAGTGGTAGATTTTGGAACCCAGTATTTACGCGGGTTTGCGGCGAGCGGCTGTGATGAAACGGTAGATTGCTGTGATGAAGTGGTAGATTTATCAAGCCGAAAATCCCTTTAACCATTTGTTTTACTTGTGTTTTTCGGCATTTTTGTGTGGCCTTCTTATATATTCCTTTCTGAATTTATAAGAACTTATAGAGCCGCGTCCCCTGTGGATAACCCAAACCAAACTAAATGCACCTGCCCTCCGTTCGCGTTGCTCACTCCGCCCCGATGCTTCGCATCGGCCTAAACAATGTCGCGCCGTAGGCGCGGCGTTAATTAGAACGGTCGCAAGCTCCCTCTGATCCGACCAAGAGCATACAAGCGTGCTCACTCTGTCAACCGCTTCGCGGTTCTCCACTGCGCTACGCTCCGTTACGACCCCTACGGGGTGACTGCCGCTGCGCGCGCACTAATTCTGAAAGTGTCGGCTCCGAGGGAATGTCGCTAACGCAAAGAGCCACGCCTGCGGCGCATCTCTCCAAGGGAATGTATTGAAAAGTGCTACAGTTTGATGCATGATGCTGCAGGTTTTTCCTAGGGGGGTTGTCTTGAAAACGACAAAAGAAACAAGAGTCACGGTGAACCTGCGAGAAGAAGAATACGCAGCACTGGTTAGCCTTGCCGAAGAACATGACGTTTCGATTTCGCGCATTACCCGTCAGGCTGTCACTGAATTTCTTGAACGATACGGAAAAGGCGAATCTCAGCTTAAGCTGAGATTCGCTGAAACGCCGCGCAGTGCGAACGGATAGGAAGGCCAGATATACATGCAAACCGCCGTCGCCGAAACAACCGAATTTTTCCGAGTAGACGCATCCTTAAAGCTTGATCCGAAGAAGAGGGCAGTTCTCGGTCAATACATGACCCCTGCGCCGATTGGCCATTTCATGGCGAGCTTATTTTCCGATGCAAGCGGCGAGGTTCGATTACTGGATGCGGGCGCAGGGGTTGGTTCATTGACTGCCACCTTTGTCGAAAGGCTCTGCAGGCAGCCAAAGAAACCGCAATCGGTTTCGCTGGTTTGTTATGAGATTGAGTTTATGTTGCTCGATTATTTATCGAGCACCTTGGCCGAGGCTGAGGCGCAGTGTTCGGGAGCGGAGATCACAGCAACCAGCGAAATACGAACAGACGATTTCATTCTCAGTCATTCGGACGATTATCAGGCGGATATTTTTCGCGGCCAGAAAGCCACGAAAGACGAATTTACCCACGTGATCATGAACCCGCCCTATAAGAAGATTAACGTAGGGTCGGGGCATCGAGCGGCTTTACGGAAAGCGGGCATTGAAACATCAAATCTGTATACAGGATTCATGTTTCTTGCGGCAGAACGCTTGCAGGAAGGTGGAGAGTTCGTGGCAATCGTGCCTCGATCATTTTGCAATGGCCCGTATTTCAAGCCCTTTAGAGAACAGTTTTTCTCGATGATGGGGCTACGTCATATCCATATTTTTGAGAAGCGAAATCACGCCTTTAAGGGCGATGAAGTCCTGCAGGAAAATATCATCCTTCATGCTGTGAAGGGTGCGAAGCCCTCAAAAGTGCGGATCACAACGAGCAGAGGTGGCCATTTCCATCTTGATTCTAGCTCGCGGGAATACACTGCCGAAGATATGACACAGCGCGTTGTCAATTACGCGGCTGTTATCAATCCCTATGATCCCGATATGTTTGTTCACATTGCCGCCAATGACCTTGAGCAGGGCATTGTTGATCGAATGGCGTGCTTTACCACGAGCCTTGCCGATCTTGGTTTAGAGTTATCGACTGGGCCAGTAGTGGACTTTCGGCTAAAGGAAGACTTACGCGCTGAACCGAACAAGCACACAGCCCCGCTCTTGTACGCCGCGCACTTCAAAGGCGGAACGCTCGAATGGCCTAAAGCCATGAAGAAGCCCAATGCCATTGAGGTAAACGACAACACACGAAAATGGTTGTGGGAAAACAAAGGCCATTTCGTAGTCACAAAACGCTTTACCTCGAAAGAGGAAGCGCGGCGGGTGGTGGCTTCGGTGTATTCATCCAGTTTGCAGGGCGATCTGGTGGGCTTCGAAAATCATTTGAATGTCTATCGTGTCAGCCAGCGCGGATTTTCCAAATCGCTTGCTGCAGGCTTAAGCGTGTACTTGAACAGCAGTCTTGTTGATCGGTTCTTTCGACAGTTCAACGGACACACACAGGTAAATGCTACCGATTTACGATCACTAAACTATCCAGACAGGGAAACGCTTGAGCGCATAGGAAAATTGAGCCGTGGCGCAACACTCTCCCAGCAGGAGACCGACAACCTAATTGAGGGGGAATTAGCACACATGGCCGATGATGAAAATCCACTACTGGCGCAGCGCAAAATTGATGAAGCATTGGAAATAGTCCGTGCTTTGGGTATGCCGCGTGGGCAGAAAAATGAACGATCCGCTTTGACTTTGTTGGCAATTCTCGATCTTAAGCCGTCTGGTAGTTGGGACAGTCTGGAAAAGCCGCTCATGGGTATAACGCCGATCATGGATTATTGCCGCGAGAATTACGGGCGAGAATACGCCCCGAATACGCGCGAAACTTTCCGCCGTCAGACAATGCACCAGTTCGTTGAGGCCGGAATCGCCCTTTACAATCCCGATCAGCCAGACCGCCCCGTCAACAGCCCGAAGGCTTGTTACCAGATAAGCCACGAAGCATACGAAGTAATCCAGACATTCGGCACTGATGCGTGGGAAGCAACGTTAGCGGAATACTTGGAAGGTCAGGAGACACTTGCAGCCAAATGGGCGAAACACCGTGAAATGCAAATGATCCCGGTACAAGCCGCGGAGGGTCAGGAAATCACCTTAACGCCGGGTGCGCACAGTGAGTTAATCAAACAGATCATTACGGAGTTTGCCCCAAGGTTCGCACCAAATTCCGAAGTAATTTATGTCGGAGATACAGGCTCTAAGATTGGATATTTCGAGGAAGAGCGTCTTGCGTCGCTTGGCGTGACGGTCGATCAGCACGGAAAAATGCCGGATGTGGTTCTGTATTTTGTCGAGAAAGATTGGCTTTTGCTCGTTGAATCTGTCACCAGTCACGGCCCTGTCGATACGAAACGGCACAATGAATTAGCGGAGTTATTCGCCGGATCAAAGGCCGGACTTGTTTATGTAACGGCGTTTCCAGATCGAGCGATCATGGGACGCTATCTGAGTGAAATATCGTGGGAAACGGAAGTCTGGTGCGCAGATGCGCCTACCCATCTTATTCACTTTAATGGCGAACGCTTTTTAGGGCCGTATGAAAGGGAATAGCGATGGCGGATGAACGGAAGCACAAACACCTAGAGTTGATACAAGGCGTTATTAACCGCCTGTCTACAAACTCGTTTTTGTTGAAGGGGTGGAGTGTTGTTCTCGTTTCTGCGTTATTTGCACTTTCCGCCGCCGATAGCCAACCCGCTTTCGTTTACCTTGCCTACATTCCAGCAATCATTTTTTGGGGGCTGGATGGGTTTTTCCTTTGGCAAGAGCAGCTTTTCCGCAAGCTCTATGACCGCGTACGGGTGTTGCCGGACGATGAAATTGATTTTTCGATGGATACGAGCGCCGTCACAGGCGATGACCGTCCGACATGGGCAGCGGCGACGCTTTCCAAAACACTGATACCATTTCACGGCGCGCTGATTGTGGCTGTTGTTGTCGTGATGTTTTTGACACTGACAACATAGGGGTGACGCGACATGCCAAAACACAGAGCTTTCTATAGTTTCCACTACACGCCGGATAACTGGCGAGCCGCCACGGTGCGTAATATCGGCGCGATTGAAGGCAACAAGCCAGCACCGGACAATGATTGGGAGACCGTCAAAAAGGGTGGTGATGCCGCCATTAAGAAGTGGATTGCCGAGCAGATGAAAGGCCGTTCCTGCACCGTCGTTTTGGTGGGCAGCAACACAGCGGGTCGTAAGTGGATCAACCACGAAATTATCAAATCATGGGATGACGGCATGGGGGTTGTCGGCATCCACATTCATGGCCTAAAGAACTCTGACGGCAAAGTATCTACAAAAGGCAAGAACCCGTTTGCTTCGATTGGCTACGGAAATGCGGGAAAGAAATTATCTTCCATTGTGAAATGTTATGACCCTGCTGGATCGAATAGCCAAGAAAGATACGACTGGATCAAGCAGCATTTGGCGAATGCCGTTGCCGAAGCCAACAAGATTCGCAAGGAGAATTAAGTTTCTCTTAAATCCATTCGCGTACTGTGTTTTCGAGAAGAACAACAAGAAAGCAAATGAATGTGGAGGCAAGCCAAACAAGGCCGATTATTCAAACGTACAAGCCATGAGCCAGCGGTGGGGCAGAGCGATCAATTTCCGCTGATCGAAATCAAGGAAATGAGAAAGACGGCGACAGCCGACCGCAACGCCGTTGCAGCGCACAGCGATTTGCGGGCTTTAGTGATGGAACTCGAATTGCTTGGATTCAGTCAGTTTGCCATTGCTGAGGGTTTGTCGATGAAGGCGAACAAAGTGCGGCAACGTGGGCAAAATCAGTTGACCGGATCGCGTGAGTAAGGCCACAAACTGCGTTTTTCAGCCTGAAATGCCGCTTTTCATACCCTAAAACTTCAATTCTGGTGCAGTTCGTGGCCGGTAAGCGTGCAATCCAACACGTTAGGCCACGAGAGAGGCCGTTTTTTTGGCGGTTTTGCTTGGTTTTCAGGGTTTTACCCTTCGACCAGGCTAAACCGTTTTCCGTTTTCCTTCCCAGATTCGGCGGATTTCACACATAAGCGCGGCCATGTCCTGATGCCGTGCAGGATCATTCCATTCACGCAGGATCGAGGCGCGGATATCTGGTGGGGCAAGGTAGCACTGGCGAGCGATATGCTCCGCGAGCAAACCCGCAGCGACATAGGGCAGCCCCCAGCTCCGAAGCTTGGCCATCCAGAAACGGTTATAGAAGAATCGCTTCGGCGGTTGTGGGACTTGCAGCGTTGTGAGTTCGGGCGGCGGGTTCTTGTCAGTGCGGCCGAGCAGTTGCGCAGGCGTGCCAATGGTACGCAGATAGGCAGGCCGTTCGTGTGGCGGTATTTCTTCAATACGGCGGGCGAGGGTACGCGCGACCGATACGGCCACAGGGCGGGGAATGTTCCGACGGATGAGCTTGGCCACCCAAAAATCATTATGGTATTGCGCCGAATAGATGCTTTTCACTGTGTTGCCCGCAGATAATCCAAGATCGTGCCAGCGCGAAGCGCGCAGCCCGAAAGTTTTAATTTGTCTTTGCCTTCCCCCTTTTCGGCTATCGCATACGCAAAAGTGATTGCGTCGCTGATCGTTTTGGCATCCGGCAAGGTTTCGGCTGCATCGACCGCAGAGGCCAATGCTCGATAGAACTTGTAATCATTCTGGAACCAGTCATTTTCAAGCAGCCACGGCACGAAGAAGGGCGCGAGGTATTGCGCTTGCGGTTCATTCATTCGTACCCCTCGATACAAAATGCTTTTCCTATTGATTCGAGCATGAGCGAATAGAAATTGTTGCGCATGGTTCTTGTCCACGGCTGGCCGTAGGCTTCTTCTCCGATTTCATCTATCCACCAGTCGCAAGCGTCCCTTACGGCGCGTGGGAAGGTTTCGGGGACGCATCGCTCTAAGTTCGGCAGAGCATAGATTTTTTCCGCGATCAGCAATGCCGCCTCTTTCAGCCCTTCTACCGTTTCGGCGCGTTCTCCGTGAAGGTCATCAAGCGTTACCACCATGAGACTAAATCCTCTTGAAAATGTCGGTCTAGCCGATGCTGATAGGCAACGGTGGCCACCCATACAACCAGCAACAACACGACCACAAACCGGACTTTACGAACCAAATTCACGGCGTATATGTCCCAGCCATTCAGCGGCTTTTTGGCCATTATCGACGGTCAGAATTGCGGACACGCGATAGTGTGCAAAGCTGGTGTTTTTCAGGCCGAGGGAAAATTCCACTTTCCGGTGCGCTTCGAGTTGCGGCAGATACACAAAGTATTGGTTGCCGTTTTGGTAGACGTAATCGGCAATCGGATACTCGATGCCGTCATAGTCGAATTTGTACGCGACAGGCTCAGGGCGGTATCGCTCTGGTGCATCTATCAGAATTTCGAGCATTGCCGATCCGGTGTACTCATTCGGGATGATCGAGAACCGGAAATGCCGCGAACCGTCATTGCGCTGCCCCGTATCTGGATAGACCCACAGGCCATTTGCGGCCCTTGCCGCATCAAGGAGCAGGTTTTTCCCAAAAATCGGGTTTGCCGGAGGGCTGAGAGGCGAAGGCCGGAACAGCCAGCAGGAGCAGGGCGCAGAGCAGTATTTTCATGTCGGAGACACCATAAACGGGGCGATTGTGGACGCTGCCCCGTAGGTCACTGTCTTTTCCGCCATGAGGCGACGAAACGCGGGGTGTAACGTCTGGTTAGGGTTGTGCTCAAGCTGGTAGCTGCAAAGCTTCCTGAAGGCCGCCAGTTCGTCCGGTGGGAGGTCGGTTTGATCGTGCCTTTTGAGGGCTTCAAAAAGCGGGTTCATTTTTCCCCGAAGCACCATTGCCCAGCCTCGTTTTGCTCTAGCTGTGCAAATACGCGCTGTATGCGCTGCCCTTCGACGCTGAGAGGTGACACGGCATCGGCGTAGTGTTTTTGTGCTGCATCGAGGCCGTGTAGATCCACGCGGCTTAGAATGGCTTGCCGCAGATTACTGAGTGCGCTTTTATCCGGCATCACCATTCCGCTCGATCCCTTCCAATTTCAATGACTTCATCCGCGCCGAGGTGGTCTACATATTCGGACGTAGTGGCGAGGCTTCCATGCCCTAGCTGTTTTTGCAGGGCGTTGAGCGGGGTTTTTTCGTCTGCAATGAGTTCCATTGCGTGCGTATGCCGGAGGCCGTGCGGGTGTACCCGCTTGTCAATTCTGGCTTTCTTGGCGCGGCGTTTCAGCATGTCGCGGATATTGGCTTGTGAGGCAATCGGCGTGCCTTTCAGGGTGCAGAAAATCGGCGTGGTGCGTGCACTCAGCTTGAGCCGATCCTTTTTCCGAAACCAGAGATCGAGCAGGCCGAAAGCTGTCATGTCGAGGCCGACCGTTCGGGGCTTGTGGCCTTTGCCGTCATGGATTCGGATTGTGCCGCGTTCGCCGTTGATATCGCGCTCATAGAGGGCAAGGGCTTCACTGATCCGCAGACCGCACCGATAGAGCACCGCAATCAAGGCCGCGTCCCTGATGCCTGTCGGGGCGCGTCTGGAACACTGGTTAATCAGTTTCCGCACTTCGGCAGGGGTAAGAATGTCGATAGGGCGTTTTTGAGGCATTTTATCGGAATACAGTCCTTTTTCTTGATAAAAGACTATATATCACCTATCGTGACAGCTTTCCAGACTAAACGACTGTATATCGCTTTTCTATGCACACCGAAACGCACCACAAATCCGAGATTGGGAGGGCTGTAAATGTGGCCTTTTGAGGACAGCCCCGACGATAACCTAGAGGAACAAATCAAAATCTATCAGGAGATCGTCACCGAGAAAGAAAAGGAGCTTGAAGAACTGCCCGCCAAGGGCAAAAGCGTGGCCGTCGATCAACGCCGCGAGGAACTAGAGGAACAGTTGCGACAAGCGAAACTGCATATTGCACAGGTGAAAGAGAGTGCGGAGCGGGAAGGGCGCGACGTGGACAGCTACGACTATGATCAAGGGATGTTTGACGACTAAGCCATGAGCGAGATTGCCGCCAAGCCGAAGAAGGCACACCGACCCGCCGCCGTGCGGAATATCGGGTTTACTGCTTACAAATACTATGCGCTTGGCGCGATCGCCGCAGGGCTTTGGGTGTTGGTCATGGGCGCATATTTCTTACCTGCGACACTGGATCGGCTCGAAATTGCCGACTACCGAGCCAGCAGCAATTCAATGCTCATTAGAAGTTACGAAGAACGCACAGGCTGGCTAGAGCGCAGCGAAAAGCGATTGCGGGCATGGCGGGTAAGAGCAGGGCTTGACCCTGAATACACTTTGCCGCCTGACGTTCAGGCCGAGCTTGACGAAAGCCAATTTGAGATATGGGGCAAACCGTTTGGATTTGAAACGATAGAGCAGTACAAGGCATGGAGCGAAGGGCAGGGCGATAGGATTTTTGCGAATTACGAGAAACGCCGGAAAGAGCCGACCCCCGCAGACACGCCCCGTTTTCTTTGTCTGATCGGTGCTTTTATTGCATTGGCGGTCTGGATACTCGCGGGCAAAAAATGGTCACCTCTAGCTCCGCTTTGGATTACCTCGAAATTCGGAACCATCGCGGCACTGATGTTTGCCGGATACGTTGCCTCTTTCTGGATATGGCGCGGTTGGTGGCCTTCGACCCTGTGGGCTGGTTTGTTTCTCTGTGTGCCGCCGATTTTCTTTCTTAGCTTCAAAGCCTCGAAGCTGGGCTTTATCGAATACGCCAAGGAACACCCGTTTTATCGACGCATTTTCATTCATGGCCGAGGTGGAGAGGCCGGACGATGGGGCGGGCTGCGCGAGTTTTTCAAACGCGACATGACCGGATTTTTTCGCCTGAATTGGAAGAAGATCAAGCGCACCGATACCAGCGATATTTATTTAGGCCGAACGCTCTTAGAGGACGACATACGCATAGGCGGCCGTGACCTTGGCATAGTCGGAGGCGAGCAACACTTAATGACCGTTGCCGGCACGGGCGCAGGCAAGAGCCGCGATGCGATCTTTAACACCCTGCTTTCCTATTCGGGCGGTGTGGTGGCCTTCGACATGAAAGGCGAGATTTTCCGCGTGACGGCAGAACGGCGGCAGCATTATGCCCCGCTGTATTTGCTTGATCCATACGGCGAGGTTTCCGACCTCAAGAAAACGGATTGCTGGAATCCATTGGACGAGATCAACCCACACGAAACAGCAGCGCGGGAAAACTTAAAAACTTGGCGGCAGCCTCTATCTATTCAGAGGCGGCGGGTTCGAGTGAGAACTGCGCGGTTTCATGGCGCAGGTGAAAACCCGATACGAGCGCGACCAGCAGCACCTTGGCACAGTGTATGACTTGCTGAAATCGGGCGACCCCGAAAGCAAGACATGGAACAAAACCGCCGTTGAAAAGCTACTGGTGGAAATGGCGACCAATCACGACCTTGGCGGGGCAGCATCGACAGCGGCGCAGATCCTCAATTCCGTATCACCCAAAGAACGAGGATCTTATCTATCGACCATTGCGCGGGGAATTGACTGGATTAACGCCGATGCCGTGCGCCCGATCATTTCAGGCCGCAGCAAATTCAGCGTGTCCGAGGCCAAGAGCCGCGAGGCTTCGATTTTCGTTGTCTTGCCAGAAATGTACCTTACCGAGCAAGCTCGCTTTTTGCGCACCTTCTACAGCATGGCTTTCGATATGTGCGACAACCACATCACGCCCCAGCCGGAGGGCAGCCGCCGCCGTGTGCTGTTCCTGTTCGATGAGTTCAACGCCTTGGGGCATTTCAAGCCCGCCGAAAATGCCGTTTTGACCAAGCGGGGCAGCTTCATAAAATGCTGGTTTGCAGTGCAGAACCTTTCGCAGTCTTACGCCAATTACAAGAACGCCAATAATTTCATTGGCGCATGTGACAAGCAGTTTTTCGGGCTTGATGCGATGGACGACCGCGCCCCGCAAATGATCGTTGATGCCCTTGTCCAGTACACGCAACGCCAGTCAGGAGGCCGGACGTACAAGGAGCATAAATACTCCGTGATGCCCCGCTCAGAGCTTGCCGAATGGCTGGATATTCACGGCAATGGGCAGCTTTTCATACCCGTAGGCGGTAAACCCTTGAAGCTTACCCGCGTTCCGTATTTCAAGAATTACATCGACTACGGCGACCACAAGCACTAGAGGGCGTTTTCGTCTTGCCGCGCTTGCCAGTCCGTTTCTAGCTGATCCTGATGGGCTTGGCGGTCGGCTTCGAGGGCGGCCAGTGCATCGGGATTTTCCGCTTTAAGATATTCGAGTTGTTCCAGCCCCGCCGCGTAAATAGCCTCTGTGTCGTGGCCGCTTTCCGCAAGCTGTGGGTTTTCTCTCAGAATCCGGTCAATGGCAACTTTGATGCCGCCCTCTGACGTGTCGTAACCCTCGATATAGGCATCAAAGAATACGCCTAGCTGGTCGTTGAGGTGGGTTGCCTCGTCGATACGATCCCACATCGAGGCACGGCTTTCCGCTTCTGTCAGTGCGTTTCGTGCACCCTCTATCAGTCCTGCGATTGGTGCGAATAGACGGCTTAACCAGCCCCCGCCTTGTTCAGTTTTTCCCCCGTCGGTTGTCTCTGCATTGCGCATTCATGGTGACTTTCTCTTTACTGTTTTTCTTCTTCGTTCGTAGCACTTTTCCCCCAATATTCGCAACAAAAACCGTCCGCACACTGATTTTTTTCTTGTGCGTTTGTTTGTTAAATGCTCTGTTGGTTTCGATGAATACTTAACGACGCTGCAAGCTTGGTCTTTGCGTATCAATGACGAATTGTGACCCGCCCTAAAGGGTTGCTGCGCAATAAAATTCTATGACACCCAAAGACCAGGCCTGCGCAAAAGCGGTCGTTATCAACGAACCGACAGGAGCAAAAACAATGTCTGACAAACCCGTAAAATCATTTAAGGACTATCCGGTAGAGGTTGCCGTGTTGGCAAACCAAACCGAAAACGACGGCGAGGAACGCACGTTCTATAGCGTCACAGTTGAGCGCACATACAAGGACGGCGACGAGTACAAGAAAACCCACGGCCTCAATGGTCGGGGTTGTCTCAAAGCCGCTCACTTGCTTACCCAAGCACATGAGCATATCCGCGAACTAGACAACGCCCCGCGTTCATAACTTTCCCCCGCACAAGGCTACCGGGTTTCACTCGGTAGCCTTTTTCTTTTGAGGTTTCCATGTCTGTAAGCGTCACCAAATTCGTACACGATAGAGCGCGGATCATTTGCGAGAAATACGGCGATACCCTTTCGCATGACGAGTACGACGCATTGGCACTGGTGGCTATTGCTTACGATGCAGGCGCACCGATCACCCAAGAGCAGCTAAACGAAGCCATGTCGATTATTGAAAGGGTTATGACCGAATGACCATAGAAAATATACTAATGACAGGCCGCCAGCCCAATAACGAAGCGCAAGCGCGAGTTGTTGTAGAAATGCTTGTTGAGTTTGGATTTTCCTATGATGAGATTCGAGAATGTATCGAGCGTAAAAAGCCTTGTCGCCTCGATCTATATCGGAAAGTTCTTTCAGATAAGACCCATTGAAAAACATTGTTTTCGGAGCCACGCGAAAGCCCTCAAGCGCGCTCATGGTTCTGTCCGTCACCCCCTTGTGGGGTTGCTGGCATGGTTCTGAGAGTGCTTGAAATCGGGCTGTAGGTGGCATCCGAATATTGTTTTTGGTGATCGCCCGCCGGAGGCAAAAACGAACCAGAGCCGCCCGCTTGCGGGCGACCATTTGCCGAGCTCAGCGAGGCTGATTTTCAGAACGGCAGATCGTCGTCTGGCACGGGGCGGATATGCCGCTATCCTTCCACTTCGCGTTCAATGGCGGCGTAAATTTCTTCACATTCTTGTATCGCTTCGGCAAGGGTTGGGACGTTCGCGTCTTTGAGGTATTCCCGCAATTCCGTCTCTGTGGCCTTTTCCATGTGTCGGGCAAGGCGGCGAGGTTCGCGTTCCAGATCGTTGATGAAGTAAAGTCGCCCACGATCACCGAGGCATACGCGGCAGTGGCCGCGCATTACAAGGTTGATGAAATCCTGTCCGTTCTCGTTGGTTTCGTATATCGCGTCGAAGTTCGGGAAAAACGGGTCTTCGGGGAGGTCGTTACTCATTGGTCGCTTTATGGTGTTTGCGTTCTTCTGCGTGTTTGGTTTTGCGGTTTTGTTCTTCCGTATCGCCTAACGGTTCAAGACAGTGCCATCCCGTAGAGAATACGAAGAGCACTCCTATACAATCGCCTTCTTTCCTTTCTTCACAAAAAGATCATGCAGCGCCTCTTCAAGAAGCGATTGCACGGTGGTACCCTCCTCCGCAGCCAAAATGCGAAGCTGCTTGGCAACATCGGGAGCGAAATGACCTCCGATAAGCCGTTTACCCTGACGCGATGGTGCCGCGTCAGTTACGGGCTCCACTGGCTGGCGCCTGGACGCCGGCTTTGGGGGAGTTTGTTTCTTGTGTCGGTCAAGTACCGCTTGCAAGGAGTTGGCCATTGCTCACTATCTCGTGTTTAGGTTGTTCTTCGTATAGGCCTATACACGTATAGGCGTATAGACGAGAAATTTCCGCGGCAGATTTGCCTTCTGGCTCGAACTCCTGGACCGACAAGCCATCGGCCTGGGAGCGGAAATATGCCTTGCGGTTACCAAGCGTTACCGGACAGATTGGCGCGTTAAGGTCGGCGCTCGCGTCGATGGCATCCTGAGTCTCTTTGCCGACTGGCGGCACGAAAGTTAGAACAACCGCAAAAGGCTTTCCGCACTGGCGCACGATATCGAGCGTATGGGTCATCGACATAGTGTCGAATACCGCGGTCTTGGTGGGTATCAGAACGAAGTCGGCTACCTTGGCGGCTTCAAACGCTACGTCACGCGCAATAGCCGCGCCGTCGATGATCGCGAGGTCGGCGCCAGACTCACCGGCAGCTCTCAGCATGGCGGGTAACCGTATAGCCTGTATGGAGGCAACCGCAGGAGTTTCCTTCTGACGGATGTCCTTCCAAAACGACGCGGTGGCCTGTGGGTCCAGGTCAAAGATGGCCGTGTTCTTCCCGTCCTTCTCCGCCGCAACAGCCAAGCACGTAGCAAGGGTCGTTTTTCCGACTCCGCCTTTCTGGGAAATGATGGCTAAGGTCTTCATGAATCTGATGGCATCGGTTAGGGTTATACGAGTATAAGTGTATACACATATACATGCCAGAGATATCGGGGCCTGGTCAATGGGAAATTGCTACTGCCCATTAGCGCATGTGGAATGGTGTTCGGCCATATCGACGACTTACGGTAGCTCGCGCCCGTCAGAAGGCTCTCGTCCCTGGCGATGGCCGCGGTCTTGCGTGCGTTGTTCCCGCCCGGATTCAGAGCGCTCGTGCGGCAGCCGTCCGGTCTCGAAGGCCTTGGCAATCCGCTGCTTGTCCTGTTCCAGGGTGCGGGCATGGCGCTCCTGCATAGCCTGGCGCTCGCGCTCTTGCATAACCTTCAAGTGTCCCAGGGCCTCGGCCTGCCGGCGGTCGGCGTCTTCAAGGCCGCGCTCATTGCCACGGCGCGCGCTCACCATCGGCCCTGGCCTGTCCGCTCAGGCGGTAGACAACCTGGGCAAGCCCTTTCTGCCCCTGGCGTTCCAGAATGGCCGCAAGTACCTCCCGTTGCTCGCGCTGCCCGTAGAATTCGACAAGCTCCTGCGCCGGGCGTCCATCTACCGGTGGTGCTTGCCCGCGAGATCCCTGGCCTCTTCCCCAGCTGGTTGCTCTGCCGGGCCGCACGCACACGGTATTCTTCAAGGGTCAGTCCACGACCGCACGGTTTTTGCCGCTGCTCTCACCGGGGGGTCAACTGCTCTCGATGACGAGCCGAACGGCCCGGCAGCATGGGAAATTAACCACATGGTCAAGCAGGTTGTGGGGGCCTTCGCATGACAGCCAAGCATCAACCCTTGAGAGGGAAGGATAGCGCGGGGATGAACGCTACGTCTGTTGCTGCTCGATATATTGCCGGATAACTTCGAGGGATGCGCCCCCGCAGCTTCCAGCGAAGTAGGATGGCGACCAGAGCGCACCGCCCCATAG
>Ga0209782_1000555_pt1 | contig 16767 bp, 13 predicted proteins | sample WorMetmaBAHAMAS1_FD_187390 | JGI IMG/M metagenome (GOLD analysis project Ga0209782, IMG submission 187390) | Marine gutless worms symbiont microbial communities from Max Planck institute for Marine Microbiology, Germany - Inanidrilus... | ecosystem: Host-associated > Annelida > Digestive system...
CTCGGCACACATAATACCCCATGGCAGGACCTCCGCATACATTGCCCCTGAGGTCGAAAGGTCACACGGTTACGAAAACCGTCACGAATGCACGGTTACTAGTGAAGGGTGCCCCTCCCCCTCCCCCTGCTGCGGCCGTGTGCTGCTGCTGCTGCTGCCGGCATAGGGCTGCACCTGCACGTCGTATGACTGCTTCAGCTGGAATTCCACGACGCCGACACGGACATCCTCGCGAGGATCCTCGCCGACACGTCCGACACGCGCGATTTCCTGAAGTTATTCCTATAGCAAGCTGAATGACACGCCGACATTCTCGCGACGATGCTCGCGAGGAAATAGCGTATGTCGGACGTAAGAGTGTAGCCGTGTTTGGCGAGTCGGTGTCGGTGTCCGTGTCGGCGCCGTAGAATGCCAGCTTTAGTTTTCTCGTTGAACATCTCCCAGTCCGTTGTGTGACGTATGTCGCGTGTGTGGTCGGTCGTCTGTGTAGTTGGTCGCAGTCACGTGCTGTCTAATGACGGCACGTTCATCAAGACGGTGATTCGAAACATCTCGCTGCTCCAGTCTCAAGTACGACGTACATCTATGGGCCTAGGCACCATCCAGTGTTGCTCCGCTCTCAGTTCAAACGCTTTCCGCGGCAAATCCGCGAACACAGTCCGGAGCTGCTCCGTATATAGACTACTGTATTCGCGGATTAGCCCCGGAAAGTGGTTTAAATGACGACAGCGTATTTAGCTATATATGGCTGCGGTAAGACAGCGATTTCCTCACAGTAACAGTTCCACTTCATTGACTAATTCTGAACAAGAGCTCAGCAGACCATGGCGATGCTGAGATAGCGCGACATGCAAGCCTGTTCTCTTAGGCGCCCGCAGATGGTAACATTCGATTCGCCGACTAGTTCGGTATTGACGTAACGCGTAGCTTGCACCGTTTCTGAGATTACTGCCGCCGAAGTGCAAAACACTGCATTTTTCCATACCCAACTGGTCTTCTCGGTAGAATGCAAAATCACAGCATACTACAAGCCAGCCGGGTCGGCTTTGGCATGCTCATGCAGGTAGCCAAGGCACCGACCTATCATGTCATTTGCCCATTTCCACTTTTAGCACTATTTGATCACAATCCACCGTACGTTATAGACAGACAGACAGACGGACAGACGGGCGTCATGCTCGTAGCATGAGGCGCGACATACGAAAGACAGGGAATTTGGAATTTATTTATATAATAATGTTCAGCATATTCAAAATGCCAACACATATAGGCAATGTTTCGCATTTGTTTAAGCTTTCTAAAGTGTCTTATGCTGCTGGCACATGTAAAATAAAATAAATGCTGCAAAAACTTGCGCAAGTGTACAAAAGCATTTGCAAACTTTTGGAGCATTTATTTTATTTTATTTTACATGTGCGAGCAGAATTAATACAATTGCATGCAGTAAATTATTACGCTGGCCGCAAACACAACGGTAAGCGTAATGCATCGGCCTGGTATCTGTCTGTATGTCCTCGTCTTTTTCCAACATTAGCACGGCATGCATAGAGGAGGGCGGTTACTCAAAGTGACTCGCCAGGGCCCGGCAAGAGACGCGGCCAACGTACGTTCTCCACAATACACTTGTGTATTTCCAACACAACGCAGGACCGTGAAAGAAACATGATACGCTCTAAAAACCTTCAGGCTACTTCAGTGCCTGATTACAGCAGGCGCAACTTGCGTCGCTTATTTCAGGGAAATAAACTTAATTTCAGGTTTAATACAGCAGCTACCGCCGTACCTGTTTACACTTCCCCGATTTACAGGCGTGCTGATATTTAAAATGCTAACTTATTACTAAGCTGTGCTCGCAGCGCGGCAGCTGGCAGTAGTGGGTCGACTAACGTACATCATGTGTGTGTGTGTGTGTGTGGTGTAGATGAAAGGCCTGTCAGCATCATCAGCTGGTGTGGGTGGAGCAGACGACGTGTCGGCTCTGGTCAGGAGTCTCCAGTCAGTCGAAGAGGTACGTACGAGTTGCTGTCGCGAGTGTATCGTCGTCTTAAGCCTCGACGCCGATAGCAACGGCTCGCTGTGTACACGAACCGGGCTGAGCGCGGTATTCTTAAGGCCCGTCCGCACCATGCAGCAACATGTTGAAGTCACATGTGGAAAGCAACAAGTTGAACGATCGACCGACCGAACAGCTGTCGATTGTGGAATGCTGCTAGTCGAACACTGTAGCAACAAGTTGTCTGTTGCTTCAACATGTTGCCGGTGTGGACGCGGCTTCAACAAGCTACTGAGCGCACTGTGAAAATTCCATGTCGTACCGTATCGTAATGTCATAAATAACTCTAGAGTTCGTGAGGTAAAAACAACTGCACAAAATTCAATTTACTACATCAGCCCAAACAATCACGGTAAAATGAAACGGATGTCACCAAAATGTTTTTAAAATTCATAAAAATAAAGATTAAGTTGCGATTTTTATGGCCCACCCTGTAGACCGTGTTGGAAATGATTCTATCCAGGCAGTCAGCTGCAGGCTGTGGTAGCACCCATACGCCGATGCTTGAGCTAGTTAGCCTACGTGATCATTGGCGTTTGTGACTGTCTGTCTGTCCGCGCTCGAAAAGAAAAACGACTTGAGCAATCAACACCACACTTGGTACACGTAGGCTTATAGTCTGTGGCGGACGCTAGCCATACAACGGTCAAGGTCACGCTGCCGGCGTGGGTTTGCAGCTCGATATGACTTCTCGGGATTTCTACAGCGAGTCGGTAGATGGCGTGGTTGGTTGTTTGCAGAAGCTGGAAGCGGTGGACACGGGTATTGAGGGCGTGCAGTCGGACGTGCGACAGTTGACTGACGAACGCGACAACATTCGTTCCACGTTCGATGACCTCACGCTCAAAGTCATCCACCTCCAGGTTCGTACCGTACCGCTACAACGAGACATGATCATATAGAGTAGCACTGCGTAGAGCGCGATGGTCGTGAGGCAGCGCGTCGCGCGGATCCTTCTGCGTCGGCTGAGGCTCGTTGTAATATCACGTGCAGATGACCGAAGATAACAACCAAACGATCGTCATCGTAGGACTACTATACAGCGCTGCTACAGCGCTGGTGAATCGAATTTGAACCATATTTAACTGAGGACTTCGACTAGCGAGATTTAGGCCTGTCGTTGATAAAATGTGCATTTGGAACTAGAAACCTGAGCAGTCGTATCGACCTGCAGACCCACGCAGGCAGCGCATCTGATAACCTCGTGACCTTGTCGTTTTGATTTCAGGGTCAATGCATGCCGACGTCCTGCCGTATACAGGGTGGCCCAAAAATTGGCAAAATATTTTTGTACGCCTTAACTTTATCAATTATTAACCGACTTGAAATCGTTTCGTTGTCAAAATCAGGATAAAATTTGCAATAATACTATCATTAAAGATCCCACCACACCTCAAGTGTGTTGCTACACTACCTTGTGAAATGTCACTAAGCGGAGCAAACTGTTGCAGCGTTTCACTGATCACGCCATTGGTCAGTGGCGTCGCCAGCTCGAATGCGTTGTCCAGCAGCAAGGCAGACACATTAAACATTTGATTTAAAAACTGCAGGATATGACAGATACTTTAGACAATAACTGAAACACTAAACACGTTTACTGTTGTTAATTTCTTAAAATGTGTTGTTACACAAGTCGTCTTTTTTTCAATTGTTGCTTTTAAGACACTTGACATTTCACAAGGTAATGTAGCGACACACTTGAACTGTGTTTGATTTTTAGTGATAGCCTAGCGTTATTACTAATTTTCTTCTGATTTTGAGAGTGAAATAATTTCATAAATCGGTCAATATTTGATAAAGTTAATGCGTACAAAAAATGCGCCACGTTTTGGGGCCACCTTGTGGAGTGTATGTACCAAATTTTGAGTTATAGCTCAAGCCGTTTTTCTTTTAGATCGCGGACAGACACACAGACCCGCACACAAGGTCACAGACGCCACTGCTTACCTACCCACGCATCGGCTACCGCCGGCGTTGGTACTACTAAGTCGACGCGTGTATTCAGTTCACCGCGGCTTTGTGTACGTACAGGAGAAACTGGCGACTGTGCAGGACAACTCATCGACCCTCGTCACGAAGCTGCTGTCCATTGAACGTCTCCTGACCGCCGCCAACTCCACCAACTCGTCTCATCTCGGCGCTGTAAGTGTATCGGCCCTCCGACAAGGCCCAAACGTACGCTGGCCGCGTCCGACAGCCCGGCACCCCTTGCACGAAGGACTCGTCCAGTCTCGGACGCAGTCAGTACCATAGACAGCAGCAGCGTTAGTGAAGACAGACAGTCAGACAACATACCAGACCGTTGCTTTACGCTTACCGTCATCATGGACGCGGGAACAGCGTGCAAATCAAGTCCACAGTATAGGCTACCTGAAATCCACTACCTGATTTCAAAACCCAGACTAGAAAACTGTCCTCGATTGCGGATCGAGGTCCCACCGACCGCATTTTCTAACTGAGACCCTAACCTTGACCTCTGACCTTGACATTCAATCCCACGAGACCTGTGGTCATGACCCATGTACATGCAAAAGTTCAAGGACAAATGTCTCTCGGTTCAAAAAGTTTGAGTGGAAACAGCTGAACGGACAGATGCGATTGCTAATTAACGCGGTGGGTAATAATGAGTTCTAGTACCCAGTTTTACGCCGTGATCCTATAAGACAGCACGTATTACGGCGCCGTAGAAAAGCATTTACTTACTTACTTACTTAGTTACTTACATAGGCCTACACGACATCTCATTGTGCGTTGTGTGCATACGCAGTGGTTTCGTACGGGCAGGGACAGACTGCAGTCATCACAGGTAGACTGAGCTAATCTCATTGCTTCTCTTAAGCTTAAATTCCACGGAAGCAGTTTCTTCGTAGCGTCCTCGTGACATCCTCGCGAGCATCTCGCTAACATGTCACGAGGAAATCGGGCATGTCGGACGAGGAGGATGCTACGAGTATCCTGGCGATGTCCGCAACGAGTAGGCCTACTGCGTGTCGGGCTCGTTCAACTTGGAGAACGACATGACACACGGACAAACGGGCAGCACTATACACCGCAGCAGACCGCCGACCGACCAGTTCAGGTAAGCGCGTGGCAAGGTGAACGGGGAAGTCGCCCGACATCCTCGTAACATCCTCCCGAGGATATCGTGCCTGTCGGCGAGGATGTCACGAGGATGCTACGAAGAAATTGCTGCCGTGGAATTCAAGCTGCGAATGATACGCGGAGTCATTAGCCAGTGTTGGAACATATGCCAGTAGCCAATGTGAGTCGCTTACCTATGTATGTACCGATAGGCTATACTCGTACGTATTGCCATGGTGTCACGTCCCTTGACGAATTCTGAACAAGGACCGTAGATATCAGATTTCGCATCCCCGGTGCTGCCCCCTGGTGAGTCACTTTGAGTATACGCTCCTATTCGCGTCGCCTGTGCCTGGACATTATGACTTCATTAACGAAACCGGAAGTACATAATAATTATACTGCATTGTCGCCTGCAGGGGGGGACCAAGCCACCACTACAGGTGACATGCACGGAACATTGGTGAATTGTGGACATGCGATTTCAAGACATGCGAGCGGAAGACAAACATACTGACGAACACACAGTCACAAACGTGCTGATTGCAATATTTCATAGTTCGCACCCCGTATAGATGGGATGTAAGGAAGTAGTCACGTAGACTATATAAGCTTAATGTACATAGGGCTATATGATAATCGGAGATAATATTATACCCCCGTCAGGGTTTGAATTGCGAAATGTGAATGGGCGTCAGCAGCGAGGCCCAGAAGGCAGAGAGCGGAGAAGGCATTCTTGGGGAGGGTCAGTCACCCCCTCCCCAACAGCTTAGTCTGGGGGAGTGCTTCAATATCTGTCATCGGGGTCCTGGGCGGAGTTGAAAGGATTTTTTTGTTATTCTAGAGGCGCCAGGGGGATTTCTGTATGCCAACCTTCCAGAGCAAAGTATAGGGGCCTACAAAGATGAACTGGGAGGAGGAGGCTCATGACAACTGGGTGGTTTACCCCAAGTCCATCCCTCCCAGCAATTCAAACCCCCACCTTTCTGAAATTCTGAATATGCCACTGCTGGTGCGTGTGTGCATGTGATAGTCGACGGTGATTGGTCAGCTGAAGTCGTCGTTAGATAGAATGTCTCTGTCGCTCAGTCACCTCATGGACAGAGTCAACTCTGATGGCAAGGTATGACGGCCGCGGCCACACCCGTGTCCGTGTCTCCAGGCTCCTGCTGCATCGGCACAACCATCACACATGGGACACGTAACTACAAATTCGGGGTCCCCCTGCAGAGGCTGCAAAACATGGTCATAGGCCCGCCGCCTCCCCACGATCAAACTTCACTATAGTCGAAGTTTAATTGAATCGAATGCTAACGGGTAATGATGTCATCTTATTAACAGATACCACATTTGTTGCATCATTTGGGGGCGGGGGGTTGGCACAAGACCCATAGTTCAATACCCGACCCTCGCCCCTGTGTTGTCTACAGGGGCGGTTGTTACACCACTAGAACCGTTCCCTCCAACTTTCGAGAAGCTGGGGACCAAGTGTGTTTGGTCCCGTCCAACTCTAGTGAGTAGTATACTTCCGTTGAGTTCAACGCTTAATAACGGACAACAGGTGATGCAGAGGACTACCAAGACCCACAGCAGAAGTTTCTATATCGCTCACCCAGACCTACTAGCTGGATTTAAGGGGAGGAGAATGCTTGTGGTTGGTGTGGTGTAATGGTCAGGGCGTTGGCTTGCGACTCGAGAGGTCGCAGGTTCGACTCGCGGCCGCTCAACCTAGGGCATGTTGTTTACACACGTGCCTCTGTCACCAAGCAGAATAATTTGGTACCAGTCGTAGGGCACAGATGTCCTGTGGCTGGGAAGGTAACCTTAGGTCCAGAGTCGCACTGGCCACGTGTCAGACTTCAGTGGTTGGACGGGCTCAAGGCCTAAGTACGGGAGATGGGTACCCCATCAACACTCCTCGTGGATTAGGCTGTTTCTCTGACTTTAGAATGCATGCAGAAAGTGAGTGGGTGGAACAGTTGCGGGACAATAATGACAATAAAGTGAGGCGATAGGAGACGAAAGGAAAGGGAATCGCGACATCACCGCCACTTATTGTGGTCCCCTCCAACATTTCAGCCGCGCTTGCGCCTGTGCCCTGCTGTGTTCGTGTGTGGTAACTTCTGCCCAGTGACGGCAAAGAGCCTATTGAAAGAGCATCGAAAATATGCCTAATATTCCTGGCCCGCAATATTAACCGGGGCTCAGAAAATACGGGCATGGACAGGATTGGGGCGGCATGTGGCCTTTCTGAAATTCAAAATCTGAACTCAGAAGCCGACACGACAATATTACAGTTGGTGTAAATTTGGCATTGTCATGCAAAATGAATATGTCGGGGCTCGAAGTTTCATCTTGTCGGTCAAACACTGTGGGCCATATTAAGAAAACTGCATGACCCACATCATGTCTGGCCTGTGGCTGACATATGACAGAATGTACGTCGAACGACATCTGTTCTGTCGCGACGTCTGACGGCTCTGGAACGTCTTCGAGGTCTTGTGCGGCGACTGACCGTCGTCGAACACACCCTGCACCAGCTCATGTACCCAGCCACTCGCACCACTAGTATGTTGGCATCTAGCTACTGGTTCAGCATACCAACATTGCTTATCTTTTGTTCTGATGAGACAGGCCTACAGATTGGTTACGTTTTGGAATTTATTATACCATCACTCTCTCATATACAGCTTGTATTCTCAATCTCACTAAGCTGTAGACTATTTGCATCAACCAGTATGACTTCGTTTTTTTTTCATTTCAGATTTCATTGTATGTTATACAACTGTCTCGAGTGGTATAAGTGAGTGTTAACGAATTTATACCACGATAGACAGTTGTATAACACACTTATTCCACCGTGGCACGAGTCGCCAGCGTTAGGCCTACGAATTTCACGCTTGAGTGGATCCGTGAGTTAACACTACGTTATACCACGCCAGACATCCATTGTAGACATAGGAGGCACGAGTGCGACGGTGGAATAATATTCATTATTTGTCACTTATTCACAGTGCCAGATTTACACAGGGAAGCCCTGTGCCACATACATGTGCGGCTATGCCCTTAAATGCTCACATTCTTTTTCTGCTGTCTAGAATGCCGTTTCATAGATGCTGTGCAAAACAGTGTGAGTTGTGTGGCCCGTTTTACTAACCAGTCTGAACACCCCAAAGTACGGCCCTACTGCTGAAAAAAAGACAACGTTACACAAAAAAAACTGAGTACATATGATCATGCTGGGATTGTGTTGGCAGTAAGTTCAAGCAAGAACAATGAAGTCAACCAGCCTACAAGCACCACATCTGAGAACTCAGACGAAAGAGCCCTGCCTCCACCACAGACTGATCAGCAACCAGATGACCAGTGACCATCAATTCACCATATCATTATCCGACTATTATCCTATTGGCTTGAACAGGATATTTCAGTTCACTGCACGTTTGAAGCGAGTTTTCAGACTGGTACCGGTAGCGTATTAACTCAGTGCTTCCCATCATGCTTTTACTAATTATTCCACAAGCAGCATTCTGCACGTCAACTATTTATTAATAAGTTGCTGATTATGTTAATTTCATTAGTTTAACTATTTATATTTTTCTAATAGTCTTAATGACTACAGTATGGCTATATTTGATCTCAGTAACAGCATATTAATGACAAAAAATGGAATCTGACTTAGCGACAAAAGTTTTGGTCGCTGAATATTTTTGAAAGCTGACATCCAGCTGAAACACTCTTACAGGCCTACAACAGCTGCAGTACCAGTGGATATCATGGCACACACATTGGGAAGCACTGGTGTAATGCACTGTTACACACCGTTTACATGTCACAGTATTCACTCAGCCGACATTCATCGGTTTAAAAACATTCCGAGCAATTTAAGAACTTGAGGTTTCATGCATGTGATGAAATTCAGACTGAGCACTCAGAAATAACAACAGCCCGATTCAGAAAGACCAATGCCCTACACTAACTGGCACGAACGAACCCGACTTCCGTGTAAAACCGAGGTTAAATGCAAGAAGTCATCCTAAAGCAATTATACATCAAAATACCACTTACACTCAGTTTCACAGTTATGCCGTGCTGATTTTAATGTATAAAACGGTACTGAAGCTAATATCTTAATCAGTTTTTAAACAATTGCGTACAATGTAAAGCATCTCACATGAGAGCGACATTCCATAAATCAAGTGCACAATTAAGCCACAGCGTTGCCGTATCTGATACTAAAGCAGCAGTTTCATTTTGAAATCTACTGATCAGGGTGTCTACAAATCCAGCCTAACATATTTCAAGCCTCCTTAGTATTACAATTACACGTGCAATGAAATGGCAGCTGCACTATCAATTCATACACAAGTATGAATTTTGAAAACTGAAATGTTTTTATACTAGCACGTCATGATGACGTGACAATTACTAGGCAGGGTTGCTAACCCATAAGATCAGAGCGATCCTGTTTACTCATGCACTTCCCACGTTTTCAATTTTATACGACAATTACTGGGTGCCTGAGTGTATAAAAATTACACTGCTAGTCATAAATTTTCTAGGAGCATCAACGAAATTCCTGGAATTTCCAGGATTGTGGACACCCTGCAGATTCAGCTTCCACTACTTTCATTTCTAGTCTATCAGTGCACGTGTAAAACAGTATAAGACCGCATCACAATGACCTCAACATAGGAATACACCGATCGACTGAGTTACGGTTTAACGTCCCTCTCGACACCAAGTAGGTCATATCTGGGTCTTCCCAGCCAATCTCTTGGCTAGTACTGAGAATATCAAAATTAAAGCTGGAAGAAAAAAATACAACAATACAATTAACATAGGCTAACACAAACTAAATACACAACCACTACAGACAATCCACATAGCGCCAAAATCTACAATGTTTCGACGGCGCATTAAGCTCCGGTGCCCGCATGGGGTGCTTAATATACTCAAACTGATCAGCCAAGAATACATAAAGATGATACAAACAGATAGAAAATATATGCCTGAGCAAAATACCACTAACACTCAGTTACACAGTTATGCCATGCTGATTTTGTTAAGTAGATTATTTTTTTTTCAACCCGACTCCACAATTCTGTACATAACCCGAGTCCATGATATTTGATGTGGTGTGTGCTACATAAAAAATACGAAAAAGTAGATGTGGGAAAAGAAGAGATAAAGGGAACTGGAAAGAAAGGATAACGCACAACCCGAGGTTTCAATTCACACACGATTTCTGGTATAATAATGATGACACGATGAGTCACAACAGAAAAACAACCATACACAATGATCATATGCAAAGCTAGAAAATCCAGGCAGTCGTGTACCCACGCAGGCAGCGCATCTGATAATCCTGTGACTTTCACTCCAGGGTCAAGGCATGCCATGTGACTGCCACACACTGTACAGTCTAACCTCGTTATCTCGCCACATTCCGTTCCAAGGATATTTATGGCGAGAAGCGAGCTTGGCGGGATAACGAGAGACCACGTGGTGGGCTGCATGGCATCACTGTCACAGTTGCATGCATAGATTGGGCCGCATCAGTCACTTAGAGCTGTGTAAAAATTGACTCTTTTTGTGCTGCCATACACAGCAGTAACAGCACATACAGAATCGTCACAATGACACTTAATGAGATAGAGTTGCTGTACGTTATCCCTGTTGTCTTGTTGACACAGTTCACAGTAACACGTCAGTATGTCCACAGCCAGCTGCTGCTGCTGCTGCATCACTGTGTGAAATGCACACTGAGCCGCCTCCTCCTCTCCCTTGCCGGCATCCTTACCTTAGCATCACAGTCACTCCACTGCATCGGTCACAGTGGGGAGGACAGTGATGCCTAATAGCAGTGGTGGTTTAGACAGACAGATACGAGGTACGCAGTGTAATTGGAAACATGCCACGGGCCACTCACTGCAGTCGGCTTGCATGAGTGAAAAGCTGCCACGCATTTTCACCCGTCAGATCACAGCTGACAGCGGGCTTAATGGCGAGATATCGGGTGTAGATTACACTAAGTGAGGTCTTTTCATTGCTTGGTGAGGGTGAGATGCGTGGGTGGCGACTTAATGAGGTAAATTGAACGAGAGAAAATCCGTTCTTAGGCAATTGGTAGCGAGAGGCGAGTTTGGCGAGATACCGAGGGGCGAGATAAAGGGGTTAGACTGTATGTGTACCGAGTTTGGTGCTGATAGCTTGTACCATTTGCTTTTAGAGCATGGTCAGACAGACAGACAGACAGACACAGTCACAGATGTGACTGATCACATTATCCATAGCTTGCCTACCACTGGCCTGAGTAAAAGAACTAACAAATCAGTCATGAAGTCTGCGCATGCTGCCGGAACACTCGGCGAATTTCGCTCATCACGACATCGTGCCAAAACCGGTCGTTTTCCATCAGATCCATACAGACGTCGTAATGACCGCAGCCGGAGACGACGGTTGCCGTCACGACGCTGGCGCCACGCCTCCACAGCGCATCACCGAAACACGTTGACGACGAAACAGGGACAACATGGTCATCACTTCCGTGAATTAGATGTATCGGAGGCAGCCTGGGCATGTCATTCACAACATTAAATTCTTAAAATAGAACACTTTACTGTTAACTCAGTAGATTTGCTGAGACTGCAACGAATTAAATGTCCATATACTCAAATAATTTATACTTTAAGGGCAGTAATCAGAAATGCAACAGGCACAAAGCATGTACTAAAATATATGACTGCCATTAACATTCCAAAGTAAATTATGACTCTGAAATCCTGTACAAAAAATCAGATATATGATATTGCCCATGTTTCAAGTACAGTGTACAATTACAAAGCTAAAGGCCAAGTACATTTGGCAAAATCCACACATCAAGCGGGACAGCAGCAATCCCTCTGTCACAGAGATTGTTAACTGCTGTAAACACGATGCTTCGTTGACATCAACGTACATCCAACAAATAGCTAAAACACTTCGTGTTGACACCCTTATCTGGGGAAACCGAGACCCCTTATAATAAACACAGTAACTGTGGTTATGGCTCCCATCCCAACAAAAGCATTCATCTGAGCCATTTTAGTACAGTTCACCTGCTAGCAAAACAACTCCAAAGTCACAGAACTCTCCAGCTTTAAAAGACAACATAATCATAATAATAATAACATAATTTTTGTATAATTAGCAAGACCCAAATACGGGCAATAGCCATAGGTGGCACGTTTTCGGAGATCATATTTCAGTAGAAACCAAAGGCAATATCATGCACTCCTTGTCTTCAGCCTAGATGTAAATACTGTCCAGTTATAAGCCGTTTGAAGTCTGTACAACCATAATCCAAAGATGGTGATAACTATGTTCATATTACACAACCAATACATTAAAAAAACTATACCTAAATATAAATATTATGTAATATGAATGTAATTATCATATCTAATCCAACCAGATGAACGTTTACAAATGTAATCCAGAGAACAAGAAGAATACTGACATTGCAATGCGTCTACAGAGCGGAGCTGCATTCACCATGCGGCGTAGCTAACTTTCGCGTGAAGGACGCAATGAAACACATCAAGGTTAACTCCAGTTTGCCATCAGCCATTTGAGCTTCGACGTTTCATCATCTTCTGATGAGAACTAACAAAATTCCTAACTTTCTACACATTTCTAGCTTTCTTCCACTATCTAGCCAATGCCGCCCTTTGTAAAGTGCCACTGCATTTGAGTGGTTTTCTAATCGGTACATTTTACTTATAATAACAACAACAACAACACATAGCACTGACCATGCATTCTGTGGCAAATTCTCGACGATCCGAGTTGGCGAGAAGCGATCGAAACGTTTGGGACCGTACATGGCACGAGCCATAGTCGACACGTCTTCAACACCGCGCATTGCTTCGTGCTGATAATGTGCAGCAATGTCATACACACCGGCAACCCCTTCACACCATACACAATCATTACCGAAGAGAAGTTACATTGTAGTGAGGTCACTGTGATCACAACAATTACATCAACAGCTATTGTCGATGATCAGAGTCAGTGAGAAGTTGGTGATAAATGGAGACTGGAGAATACACCAGATTAAGTTTTAAAAAGACATACATTTACGATGTGATGATACAGATTTAAGCTAAGTCTACCACATGGAATCATAAAATAAAACTAATAAAGGAAATAAACCAAACAAGAAAACAAAAAAAATGAAACATAAAAAATGTTAAAAGTGAGACTAAATTGACAAGTTTTAACAAACTTTGACTCTAGCAGACACAGTCATTCACAGTGCACATGCTGACAAAAATACGGTCTTGTATAATTTGGTTGATGCTTAAAGCACAACTGTGTCAGATCAGATGCATGCATGTTCTCATAAATGTCATTACATTACACCAACAATCTATGCACAGACAGTCCAATAATGGCTCAGTAAATGCTTTTTAGACCACAGTGCCTAAAGACTCTTCCACTGGACAGTACACATGCTTTGATGCTGGTGGATTACCAAGTTTGTAAAACATCTGATCCAAAGTCCGTGAGATTTGCCGTCAGAAGATTCAGCATAACCTGGCTTACCAGCGTAGTTAAACAAATAACGGACACCTAGTAGTAATACGCAAGTAAGTAACTGATGTATATAATGTCAAAGTCAGAAAAGAATCACGGCATGTGTATGTTAATTATCAACAAGCAACTGACAAGAAGCAACGTGATTCAACGCACCAATTACAAGTCTAACGGATGTCAGAAGGCTGTTTGGGTCACTAGATGGCTGTGTTACTGGTACGGGTGACGACGCCTCAACGAGTGAAGTCTTAACAGCTGTCTCTGACTTATCCTCCATCTCTTCATCCTGCTCATGCTCTTCAGCTTCTGGCTCCGTATCTCCAGGCACCGCCGTCGGTACTGACACTGCCGTTTCTTCCGAGTTGTCGGCACTCGCAGGAATCGACTTGTCATCATCGATAAAGTAAAACGACTCGTTGCCATTCGTCTTTGCTTCGGCAACACTCGGCGGCGCTTCATCACTGCTGGGCTGTGTAACGACACTGCCAGCTGCCGAAACTGCCGTGCCGCCGTCCTCGGTACGCACCATGTAAAACGAAGAACCGGATACTGTGGATACTAAACCAACAGCAGGTTTCGACTCCAAGTCTACAGATACAAAAACACACAAGTGGTGCAGTTCAGTTTCCATGCTAATCTAACTAATTTTCCAGGCATGCATAGAAATACCACACGTCATGCAACTGCCATGGTAGGCGAAGTTTAGTGTACATATATGTGGCCCAGTTTGCTGACCATAACTCTTTGTGTGTCCATATTGTCACCAGACTATGCCAGACTTTAGCAATATGGTGAACTGTTGATGTAAATAATGTTCAAATTGGACACATTTTTACTACTTTCAAATACTTTGAGCAAAACTTTTAGCATAAATTAGGACAAGTGTGCAGTGCAGTTGCGGAAAGGACAATCAACGTTTGGAAAACAAAAAAAGTTGAAAAAATTGAAAAACGAATTTTCGAAAATCACTGAGTAGTCCTAGTATTAATGATGTGCAGCAGAGTGCTGGTACGGAAGGAAACGAGCAGTGTTCACTCCATCATGAGTCCAGTGGTGGATCAAGAGTCATTTACACATGCTTTCCAATTTAAGATATCTTAAAAATGAAATTTCCTGACTTTTCATGACCCATGTCCAAAACGTTTTCCCCGAACGTCTCTAACCACATTCAAAAATATTCTGTGACAAATTTTACACGCAACAACTGTGGTGGTGTTTGAAAAGCACTGTGAATTAAGAGCAATCCACAAGATCCCATTTCCAAACAGGCAACAATTAAACTTTGGTTGAGAAATGTAACAATCATAACTCAACCGCTAAAAAACACGGATAATATATAATTTTTCCTTAACTACCAGTGAAATTCCCAGACTTTCCTTGACCAAATCAATTTCCTGACTTTCCCCAACTTTCCAGGTCAGCGGGAACCCTACGCTGCAGCTTAAAGTTCCACTAAATGCACTGACAGTATTGTTTGAACCGTAAACAATGTGCCGATTGTCCAACAAAGCTCTCTTCCAGCACAGGTGAGATAATACACCCAATGACATAACCGGCTAACTCAGATTTATCTGAAAAATGGCTCGCAAAATGGAGGCTGGGGGTAGTTTAATATGTTAAAACATTTCTCACCGGCATTACTGCCACCATTGAAATGAGTCTCGTGCATTCGCAGGGTGTCGACAGAAGTCGACGACACGTCGATGACTGACACCTGTAAGCTGTCAGCTTGTCGTTCGTGTACCTGCGACACCTGGCTGATTGGCTCGTCAGACAGGTGCTTCAGGCTCAGCTCCAGTACAGTCAGTGCAGCCAGGTGTGCACCAGATGAATGACCAATCAATACAATCCGGCCCTACCATCATACACCAACAATACACACCTTTAGTATTAGTAACAAGGCATCGCATGGATGGCGGCAATACAATACGCGTCTCCAATGGTACTTCATCAGGAGAATTCTATGCAAATGCTGTAAGTCTGTAGCCCACAAAGGGCCACATCAACGTAAGCTTCTGAAGTGGTGACGGCTTCACTGCCTGTTCAGCCACTTCAAGGGTTTCTTGCATTGGTGTTCTGTAATAACCAATAACTATGGCCTAAAATGCTCCACTGTTGAGCTAGGTGCTTGCGGCAGACAGACAGACAGACAGACAAACGGATAGACTGTAGCACTGCTTAATGCCCTTTCTACCATTGATGGTCAGCATAATAACAGCCATGATGCTTTTAACACCACACATGTGCTCATATTTCACAGCAAGGACATGACCATTAGTGATATAATACAATGACAACTTGTTGTAGAGAACAGTCACGATAATCAGACCAACTCCACTACGTTATGTTAACAACAGTTTAACGGGCTCTTTTCCAGGTCAACACGGATAAGCCGGCACCAGAAAGGAAAAGCCATTCCGAATTTTTAATAAATCTATAGAGACGGATGAAGGGGTGGTAGTGGCATCAGCTAGCCATATGTGAATCATTTGCACATTGTTCCAGACACAACCATGCCAGTGTAAGTGAGTGAATGAGTGAGTAGTATCTTAATGGCACAGCAGCACAGTATAGGCTGGACAGTTCCAGGGAAAGTTTAAGATAAAACAATGTAGAGCAATTTATCACGCATTTTTTACAGGTCACGTCAGATGCTCTTCCTGACACCCAACCAACAGTGCAAAAGCACTAAAGTCGATTACGACGACACCTGAATAAAGTAAAATTTAAAAGTTAAATGGTAAAAGGCATGGGGTGTCGAGCGCACATGCAAAACTGTCGTGTGAGTCAGTGCGTCTTGAGCAGTTTTCTCATGTTGGCCACCAATGGCCACATTGACGGCCGCAGTAAAAACACTGCTTTAGTGCCAGTAGTGTATTGTATAGCAAGAAACTATGCAGTACCCGGTCCATGCAGTAGACGTCAGAGTGCTGATGGACAAACACAAGTACGTCAGACACATCTTGAGCCATGTCATCAACAAATCCCTACACACAGTCGACAACATCACTCCGTTTTAACCTTGCACACTGTAATCTTTGGTGTCAGAAAAC
>Ga0209782_1000556_pt1 | contig 16758 bp, 9 predicted proteins | sample WorMetmaBAHAMAS1_FD_187390 | JGI IMG/M metagenome (GOLD analysis project Ga0209782, IMG submission 187390) | Marine gutless worms symbiont microbial communities from Max Planck institute for Marine Microbiology, Germany - Inanidrilus... | ecosystem: Host-associated > Annelida > Digestive system >...
TGAGTGCAGACTATAAATACTAAAACTACATTTGAAACTACGTTGCAGTTAATGAAATAAAGTCAACAACTAAACTAAAAGCAGATGTTAAAAAGCAAAATAACAGATGGTGCATGATACAGTGTCAGAACATTATACCACAAACCACATTTTATTACACATGTACACACATAAAATGTAGACCATAAGAATAAATATTTTCCAGTTAGCCATGGTCCCCCAAAAAGGATAAAGTGCAACAACACCAATTTCAGAATTCACAGTAATCCACTTGTAACTTTTTGAGTTGCTCTTGACACAAAAGACATACAAACAGACATAGACAGCATCCTCAACAAAAGTGGCAGAGGTAGTTAGCATTAGGACTGTTCATGACTAGCTTCTTTAGGCTCAAGCTTTGGTGCTTTTCTGAGTACTCGAATCTACTGAAATTGTTTAAAATAAGTAAGTAAACAGAATTTATAATTTTACGATTTTACAGGCTATCTCATTAATGGTATGTTTCATGAATCTTCATTAAGCTGGCAAGTTAGTCTGTTTATGCTTGTTACATCATGGTTCATGTAATTCTGTGATAATTTTGTTTGTAAACATTACTACATGTATTGTATGCCACTTTGGCATATTAAATTAAAAATCAAAAATATCTGTTGACAATAAATAAATATTCATTGTTCGAGTACTGAAGTTAAAAATAAAGCTCAAGCCTTTTAAAGCGTAGCTCATTACTTGGAACAACCTTAGTTAGCATACACACTGTCACACAGACTAATGCTAACCTGGACTGGCAAAATATGACTAAAAGAAAGACTAAAATTTCACTAGATAATAAATAACAACAGAAAAAATCAGTGACGCAATAACAGAATGTGAACTTTAACACATTAAACTACCAGCTATTGCTTGTTTGTTAAATATCAACTCAACAGGACGACCAACTGTACTATGCCAACTAACCTAGCCATGCCGTATGTCCCATTTTGGAGGAATGTATATCGGAACAGTGGCACCGAGGAAAATTTTGTACCTCACACACCGAAGCTCACCTCAGAGAAAGTTCTGCCTTTCCACAGGTGAATCTAGGCCCAAATTTACAAATTAATTTACTACTGACATTCCTAAAAATTTAACTACACTAAATATTATAAACTAAATACTATACATAGGCATTAATAAATTCAATTGATCGATTAACTGAGTTAAGGTTTAATACCCACTTGACACTAATCAGATCATATCAGTAACGCTCTTCCCAGCCAATCTCTTGGCTAGCACTGAAAAAAAAATTAAAGCACGTAGAAACGATATAATAAACCTAGGCTAACACAATACTAAATTTAAACCACCAAATCGACGCAATACATATCACTGAAAAAAAATTCCAAGACAAATTATAACCCAGCTTTAGTTGCTTCTTACAACATCCAGCCTACATATGGAGTGGGGCTATTAAAGATTAAGGAGAAGTAAATAAGAAAGGCAAATATAAGCAAGAGAAAACAGAAGCTAGTTACAAGAAGCAAAAGGAAGGAAGTGATCAGAGAAACAAACACACAAACAACCTATACAGTGCCAAAATCTACAACGTTTCTAGGACGCATTAGTCCCCAGTGCCCACACGGGGTAATAAATTCAATACAATAATCTACTTAATAATGCAAAGTAATAGTCGCTTGTGGTAAAAACCTCCCTATATGATAGCAATCCATGCATGATCACACTGAAAATAAACCGTTATAAATTAGTCATAGCAAATCTATTCACACATTGAGCAAACTTGATTGACTGAGCTGAGGTTTTGTGTTTAACTCGACATAAAACAGGTAACTGATTAGAAGCACTCAATACATGCTCTATTACTCATGAAGAACTAATCAATCTACAACACGTATCCCACAAAAACTTTGTTTAAAGCTCTTTTACAGAGAACTAAAAATGGCAGGACTTAAAGGTTTAAAAGATAAAGGTAACACATGCTATAGCAGTCTATTAAATTTACTGACAAAGTTCACTGCAGCAGTAAAAACCATTATGCACCAGACATTCAAGTGAACCATGATGCTTAACATTTATCACTATTAAAAAATTCATTACCAGCAATACGAGGAAACTGTCACAAAATTGCAGTGCTATAACTATATTGAAAGCAACACACGAGTTAACTCAACAAAAACATGCAACAAAAATTTCAAGAATGTCGTAACAACAGATCCGGAATTGTCACACTGGCAGGTATGACTGGATCAGACAGTTACAAGCATCGGGAAGACAACAAACAACAAGTTTCAACAATGCCACGTTGTAATGCGATGAGAAACAGTAGAAGTACACATAGAATCCTTAAATTGTTCCTAATGCCAGCCTACACTGTAAGACAGCATATTAGATTCCTTGTTTCATAATTTCTTTCTTACCAATTTTTTTTTACGAATTAGTCATCACACATATTTTGTGAACAAAATCTGAAGTCTAAATCTGACCTGGAACTTTTATCAATAAGGTCCCATATGTGTATCCACTGTATCTAGTTCAACTACAAACAGACTGGAACTAACAAATCCATAAATATTACAGCATCACATTGCTACTGCATAGTTACTGTACAGACACATTCATGCAATAATCATACGAAGCATACGATAACAACCAACATGAACGTCAATTCACATTACATGCATAAAAAACAACTGATGTGGCACGAAAACAACAATTGGCAAATTCAGTTTTTCGCATATGATTAATTCATTTGACTTAATGCTATTAATGAGGTTTAACATAATAACCACGGATGATGCTATATGTTAGAGATCATCTGCCAAAAGTACAAAAACTTGACAAAAAGTTAACCAATCCTTTTCAGTTTATAGTTACTTAAGTGAACGTTAGGATCTATAGTTTAAAGTGTGATCTTTTTCACTCTGAACCGATATAAGTTTATCCAAAAATAAGTACTTTAGTGCCCAACAAGAAACCCATCGCAGCATGATCAAGTAGCGAGAGTTCCATGTCCGCTATCATTTGGAGGAACGTTCTACAAAAAAACACACAATAGTAAGACATGCTGAGTAAAGTTAAGAAAAAATAGTATCAGATTTTAAAGGGGGTAATGTAACCCAGATCATATGCCAGTTTGGGTCATCTCTTTATCCATTTGTTAGCACACTTGAGGTATTCAGTAACTGTTACTACCGGTAATTGATGCTTCAGCCTAATGGCAGTTATTGGCCCCACAGTAACCGACAACTAACGCTAACCCTACGATATCTGTACATTGTGTAGAAATTTGGTAAGATTCAGTTAGTGACTCAGGAGTTTCAATCAATCAATCAAAATTTATTTTCTGAGCAATAGAAGTATTACAGTGTATACAGTGTATGCTAGCGCTCAAAAGGCTGCCAGAGAAGCATACGCTCATTAAACTGGCCGCCCATTTATTTGCTCAGTTTAAGGCATAACAAGTTAAACAGCCGGTGTCGATAATTCAGCTACATTCGCTAAGGGGCAGGGCTGATAGGCACTGAGGTAATCAGTAATTGAGTGTTATTAAGTATTCATTAGGGGACAACACAACAATGCTGAGCAGGCTATATGCTAGGCTTTGCCATGCATTACTAGTTTCCTATTTCTGAAGGCCGACAGTGGACACTGGTTGTGTCTGACCTGTGTCCGAGCTTGCTATATTGCCATATATGGTAACCAACAAGCGCATGCTGCAGGTAGCTGGAGCAACCACAACCGGGATTTTTGACTGGCGTCCGAGGCCGTTTTAAGCGGCTGAACGCTAGTTATCATGGTAATGCATGTCAACACCGGAAGTATGGAGAGTGTTGCACTAGGTGGTGCATCATCACAAAATTTCAAACACTGACTGGCTCAAATGCATGCTAATTAACTTTTTGACTCAGCCAGGACACATTTAACCGAGTGATCAATCATCTACGAAAAAGACTGATGACGGTTATCAAGCTAAAGGGTGCCCATGCTAAATTTTGTCTGTGTGCAGATAATCATTACTGTTACTTTCACTCTATCTTTGAGTTAAAACTGGGTAAATGTGGTAATGTGGCTCTACAGTTTAATGCTCGAAAGTGTCACTGTATGGTTATTGGAAAATGTATAAATCAAATATTGCCTCAATGCATCTCGGTCAGGATCTAATTCATTGGTGTTACATAATATGCATGCAGAACTGACTGAATGCTGTGATGATATATTTCATGGGATGCTGCTGCTCCATCTTAGTGGATTTGTGCCTGGCTTCCCGACAGTGGCGAGTAGATTGATATACATCTGGAGCACCTTATGCCCACCCCTCGAAAACTGGACATACCTAGCGGAATTTCCAATGTTTGCTTACATCCGAGCAGCAAAATTTGGACGTATTGAGCACTTTTAGTGGACGTAAATATGGCCATGTGGACGTTATCCAAAACCCTCGCCAGAAGTCAGTATTGAATACTCAACAGGATGTAATAATTACCTGAAACTCATTTGCTGTATTACTATCATTGTGCTTCATTTCCAGATGTTTCTGAGCAGATACAAACATTTAATATTTACAAGTAGAGTTTGCACTTGTGCAATGGAATCATCTAGTGAACAAGTCTGAAAAATACATCACTGGACGTAAGACTTAATAGAACAAGAAGCATTTGAAAAATTGTTGGGCCCATTCGCCACTGCGAGCCTCCGCACGCCGCATTGCCATTCACCAGGTGTTGCTACTGTCGCACACCGCCTGTGCATCCAGATCCACAACAACAACAACAATAACGACAACGCGTGACAGATGGGACTGCTATGGCCCCATAGAATGGGCCCAACAATACAGGATCATCCCCCAAATCTAACCATGATCCAATATGGCATGCAGGCTCCCGAACTGGTGCGGTGCTTCTAGCACAAACTGCCATACAGCTTTACCTTTCATTAATTATTACTTAAAACCTGATGAACCAAGTGAAAGAAAGCAAGAACGTAACATCTGAATTTCTTCAATTCTATGTGTGAGAAGAACTGCTTAGTCTTTGAGCAAATTACAAGAAATTTAGTAAAACCCACCATCGATCATCAACTACCTGCTGCCTTGAAACAAAAACAATATCATATAAACACACAAAACGCAGTTAGTTTTACGGTCATACTAAACTCAAGAAATACAAAAACGTTATTGACAGGTACCAGTTAACAGGAAAAATTTTAAACACAAAGTTTTCAACAACTTTTCAAATCAAAAGTCAAATCACTGGGTGTTTTAAATTGTTAAACTAAAGCAACAATTTCATTTATGGTAGAATATAATGACTAAATAACAGCAATGCAAACCAACAAGTGCACAATTAGTACCTATAGGATAAGAAAACAAAGACTGCACAAAGTACACTGGGAACAGACTTCATCACCACCGCTGATGGCAGATCTATTCATAGTTCTCATGCAAGACTGTTAAACCATATATGACAGGTGGCACCAAATGTGCACACCCATCTAATACATGGCACCTTGGACCCATCTAACCCACACCCAAAATGGCATCTCCACTGAGTCAACTGTGGTCCAAAGTTCATGGTCATTACCATTGGGCAGACTGACCGACCGACCAACAAAAGTGACACGGAACTCGGCGTGTAAAAACAGGATGTTTACAGAACAATGCACAATGGTCAGCCCATGCCGAATGTAATATAACAAAAAAATATTATGCAATTACTTCGTGACTTGAAGGCACTCCATACCATGAACAATCTCCGTAAACACACTTGAAAAACTGGTCATCCAAGTCCGGTCTGTGGTTCACCTACCATCAAATGACCAAATGACCAATACACACATGAGGCATTTTCATCAACAGCTTGGCAGATGCAGGTAAGACATTCAGCACTAGACAAGGGCCCATCCATAAAAGATGTCCGCAAAAATCTGGCATTTTTTGACCCCCTCCCCCAAGTCCACCTATGTCCGCTTTTGACAACACCCCCGCCCCCTCTTGCGGACGTCCACTTGCGGTCACATCTCACAATGACCCTCAGCCATCATATAGGTTTCCAGTAGAGAATATAGCTGTAATGGTAGTATTAATTTAGGATTAATTAAAACTGACCCATATTATCCAGTCGCATCATTAAATATAAGAAAAACAATAGCACAAGGTTGGTAGTCTAGACCATGACAGAACTTGTGGACATCCACTGTAGCCTTAACCCCCTCCATATGTCTGCTTTTGACCACCTCCCTCCCCCTCCGTGCGGACATCTTTTATGGATGGCCCCTAACCTGTGCTGCTCATCCTGTCAAGTATTTCTCAGTACTAGCCAACAGACTGGCATCTCCGATATGACCTATTTAGCATCGAGTGCGACGATAATCCTTAACTCAATCAATCCCGTTAGGTTCTCTATCAAAACAAGTGGAGAAAAACAGATGATTGGCTATAGACCTTTAGTTTCACAAAGCTGGTTCAGCATGCCACTAATCCTACTACCAAAGCAAACAAATGAGACATAAAATGCCTTCGTAAAACTCCAGTGTGGCCCTGCACACAAAGGCACTGGCACGGCATGGCAAGACATGATGACAGGTTTCAGCTGCCAGTGACACTGCTGCTGCTGCCAGTGTTGCAGCGGCCATGGCATCAGTTGTTGTTTGGCTATGAAGAATGTTTCTAAAATGACCTATTTTGTTATGAGTGGTACGTAACAGCCTAACTCTGTCAGCCAGTCTCAAACAGTCAGCTGATGGAAGCAAAACAGGTGGCATGGGCCAGGTCGTAAAGCAGGTCTAGAGCAAAGCTCGAGTCAATCGATCTGACTGTCTGCATACTTCTTGCACGCCACTATCATGGGAAAATACGGACATCACAGTACACTGTCATCAACGATTGGCTAAAACTATTTCACAATTTCAGATCTTCAAACATATGGTATGAATGAACATAATAATCATTCTGATTTGCTGTAACTAGATCTAATTCAGCAAACTACCATTCACAAATCAGTTCTGTCAACTTACCGAAACTATCACATGACCACATACTTTACACGTTGTCTGAGCTCCTGGACGAAGCTTTATTTTCGTAGGGAATGTCATTCCAGGGCAAAGCAGAAGTCTCCTAACATAAACAGTTTAGATCAATCTGGTGCAGCACTATAATAACTGATTGAAGGTTAAACACATAAACACATCTACATCTACTTAATTATAATTACAATCCCAAAACTAGCCTAAAAGAGCACGTGCATTGTACAACCCACGAACGCCAATCTTCCCCACAGACAGTGTCTTAAACTAGCATAATTGCACAGGAACTTGTGAAACTGGCAACTCTGCACTGGTCCTGGTGGGACAAAAGTGATGTAAATTCTATCATTCACAGAAATACTGATAAAATGCACTTCATCTGTACAACTTTAGCAGACAGACAGTCTAAAAGTAAAAACTGTAAGTCTCGGTCCAAAAAACCTAGGTTTTAGTGATGTACGAATGCAGGAAAAGACAGCTTCTGTTTTCGTTTCAGATATCAAACAATGTGTAATCTCATGCTCTGTTGAAAGCTTTATGTGAACAAGGTGTCTCAGACAAGTATTTGATCTGCTACTCATGCTTCATGACAATACAGGAGCACAGATTCACACATAAAAGAAACTAGTCAACAGACTTGAAATGATATCAAAGTCATTCTCATTCAGTCCCAGATACATGTAACTACGCCATAACAATGACGACACTGATTTAATCAGATCGACAGGATCATCAAGCTTTAGTTATCAGGTCAGACAGAAATTTGTTTACAACCTCACTGCATGCTTTCTTCGGCCTAACTACAGGTCTTACGCCCTCAACTTATTGTAATCCATGCATTTTTTTCACCAAATCATTTTCAATTTTTTCTTAAAATATCTCCATATAGCACTGTAATTAGATTATCATATTATGTAATTGTATACCTATATAGCTAGCCTACTCTTTCAGTCAATAACATTAAAAACTCTCTCTTACTTTAACAACTCACATGTCTCTAGATCTCAGTGGCCCGTTCAACTAACAATAAGAAGAAAAATGTGTAAATACCCAATGCATTTGCCACATATTAAGTGATAGCATGGTTCTGCCTGGAATGATGAAAACATTAGTTCTTTACACCTTGCACACAAGTGCAATGCCTGTGCCATTACATTTGCTGCAAGCAAACAAATAATCAGTGACAACAACAAACAATTAACTGTAATAACTACCGGTACTGCAAAAAGTTACATTTAAATTACAAATTTAATGACAAATGATAATCACAAATATTAATGCATAAAGTAACTGAAGAGTTATGCCCCTTTCACAAATTTCAAAATAAATTTCAAGTGTGAAAGGGGCTTTACACAACACTGTAGTTAGGGTCTGCATACATCCATAACTAACAACAGATGTCAGATAAATCATTAGGCTACAAATTTTCACTTTAAACAAAATAATAAATCAACGTCCAGTACAAATGGTCAATATTCAACAGGCCTATTACACTATTGTCTACAAGCTGCCATGCAAGACAGCACTAAAGACTGCAAGACATAACTATATCAGCCGCTGCTTTCTTATTATCTGAACTGGAATACGGTCTCACTAAAAGCCAACCGCACACAACCACACAGTCTGGACCACGACTGCACCACTATCGACCTTCTTGTGGCAACTGGTGTCAGTAGTTCCGTGCAGTACGCGGAACGAAGCTAACTCCAACTTACTTTTGATGTTCTTTCCAGTTTCATTTAATTTCAAATTACTTGCTACATTACTACTGTTTTATATTCCCGTTACCTGTGATTTTGTATTCGTGATCAGCGACGTCTACACCGTATACTTTCTCTGGTGCATTTTTTGGTTATATTTGCAACGTGTGAAATCTGAAATTTCATTTAATGTTAAAACTGTCTTTTGGCAATGCATGTACAGACAGTAAACTGCATACAGCATGATCGCGCTATGAGTGCACGGTCGGTCTGTGCGGTCTTAACTGTGCTGTGGCAGTTATTGAGAGCTAATTAGTGCTCGGCGGTCGTAATTAGCGTGGTCCGTAGTTGTACTGACTGTGCGGTCGTGTGTGGTCGGCTTTTAGACCCCTGAAGGTTTACCGCCACTGCAGTGTTTCTGGACGTTTATTTGCGGCGTCATTTACTGCCGCAGTATTACCCCCATGCATTGCATAAATAGTTGAATAAGTGGAATATTGACGGTGATGCCCTCTAGCGAACGTTAAGGAAGCCGATGTGCTGGGCTGTGCTAGTGGTGCTGATGATCACACAGCGTGTTCGAATGATAGGATCAAAGCTTCCCCGAAACATGGTCGTTCCTGCCTCTAGTTCCACTGCAACCGTGCCGGCCTCAGAAAAAGCTAACACCTAAAATGTGCTTACTGTAATAATTAACAAATTGGCAGTACTACCTAACTAATTAACTGCCTACATCAAAATTAACCACTATACGCACAATGAAAACATGCGCAGTAATCTAAGAATAGTCATGACGTAATGTTTGTTTACATCTAGAATACAGTACAGGCAAACCATGGGTCGTCGGTTGCAGTACGGTACGGGTACGGGCTATCCTTGTCTGTCCTAATCATCCAGGACTGCAGGGTTGCAGATTTAGAATAGACATTATCTCCGCTGTTAATGCGTGCATTCTTATGCGATATTGCAATTCGTTGTGGAACGCCAAAGCAAACAGTAAACGCAGTCAATTTAAACGTCTGCAAACGGCCCCACAATTAACTAGTTACCATAGCAACGACCCTTGAGACATCACACATGAGGGCCTAGCAGTGGCATACCGAGTGGGCTAAAAAAATCGGGTATGCTAAGAAGAGTCCATAAACGGCTAAGAATCCATGATGTCAGTCCTGTGAGAGGGAAAGATCTATGGTGGAAAGAATTTGCGAGCCGGGAATGAAAGAGTGAGGGATTTCATCACATCACGTCACATCACATGGAGGAAACAGAAGCAGGCCTCCAAAGGCCTCTTTATCTGAGAAATACAACCATAATATGACGTATATTACGTAAAATACCGGAACTACATTACAAGTGCGGTTCCTGATGCCAAGGAGATCTGCTCCGTTGACAGAGCTCAGGGATTTGTGAATAATGAGAGTGGTGGGTTTATGGAAGGAGATGAAGAGCCAGGGGAAGGAAGATCAGAGTCAGAGGTAGAGAGATTTGTACAAGGTTGTCGGAGAGAAACAGGAAGTTGATTCCAGAGACACAAGGGTAAAGCACATCGAAAAGAACTATGTTCTTTTGTAGCCTACGCGTGTAAAAAGCTTATCCATGCGCGGCACGCGTCGATTGGTGAGCGGTGCCGTGCGCAGGAAATTGAATTTCCGCTCTATTTTCGATCAATCAGCGCAATACGGGGCGCGACGATCGATAGAGTGTATGACCGGGAGTGTATGGCCGTGCGGTCCAGATGGCCGCCGCCAGTTATGAAAGTTGTGATAAACGACCGGCTATCTTTCGAAAACCGAACTTGTTCCGCGCTTTATAACCGTCATGCTCAAGCGCCACGGATTCGATTTCTTGCGGATTTCTTTTACAACTTGTCGTACAACAAATCCACGACAAGGCAATCGTAGATAGCAGATTTCGCCGCGGGTGCGCAACTCGCAATAGGCCTAAATACTTCTTTATCATTGAAATCTCTCGGTCGATATGTTCTCTCGCCGCTGATACGAGAATACACACGTGACACGCCATTATGTGAAAACGTGATGTCATCCACAAAACCGGAAGTACATAACATATCGCAATACCGGTTATGCCGCAGCTGAGTATCGAGCCATAGCCGTCGTGAAACGTGCACAAAAATTTGGTGAACAAGAAGCTCTGTCAGTTGAATTCTTTTGTAAACTACATACCGTATATACTCAATAACTGTATGATGAATACCTGGCGTTATTTGTTTGCTTGGTTCTTGAAAGCATTGACAAATAATATATCAAGAAATCGACTAACTAATAACGCCTTGCTTTTTCTATATACGTGTAAGTTTTCTAATTGGGCCCATTCCATGGGGCCATAGCGGTCCCCTCTGTCACGCGTTGTCGTTGTTGTCGTTGTTGTCGATGTTGTTGTGGACATCGATGCGCAGGCGGCGTGCGACAGTGGCGGCGTGCGACAGTAGCGACACCTGGTGAATGGCAATGCGGCGGCTCGCAGTGGCGAATGGGCCCAACATTTTTCAAATGCTTCTTGTATATTGAAGTGTTTCGTTTTCGTCCGGCCTGCAACATCGCTATGGACGATAGTCTAATAGCCAGTTGACACCGCCAGCCGCGGTATAGTCGAGTCGAGTCCGATCGGGCGGTGTAAACTGAAATCTATGGCGGGTCATTGTGTGAGCCTATAACTCGACAACGATTGTACCTAGACCTATATAAGACTAATAGGAAGTCATACTTTGCGAGTCAAACGCGCAATCGTCGATGAGCTGCTGGAATGACCGGAAGCACCCCAAATCGGGTTTTGGACTTTCGGTAGGTCCTACCTAGTGACTTCGGTCCTCGCCAGCTTAGTGGCGACACGGCCAGTGGCCAGCCGCATTCGAGTATAGCGCAGCGTCCGAAACTACTGCATCGATTCCAGCCAGATTTTGCTCAACGATGACGAACAAGTGTGTGGGTTGTGGATCGTTGGCGGCGAAGTCAGCTGTCTACGATTGCCCTGTTTGTTTGTGTGAGCCACAGCGGCCGCGCGATCCAGCGAAGTTGAAGCCGTCGTATACGATCCCCAACAAACATGGCCGCCGCCAAGACTGCGGCTGTTGACTTCAACCAAATGACGTCAAAATGACGTCGCTCGACTGGCCTGCTGCTTGCGGCCATGTTTGTTAATTGGGGAAGATCTGTTAGCTAATCGATGGCTTCAAACGCTTCTGCTGTTGTGATTGGACGTAAGAAGTCTAGAGAATATTTAATATAAGTCTATGGTGTGAGCAGGCGCTGTTGGAGGTCGCTGTACGAGATGAGTCACGTCAAGATCGTATTGCCGGACACTGGCTTCAAGACTTACTCGTCCTCCGCCGAGTCGACCAAGGTCTCAGCTGTGATTTCTGTGATAAATGATGAAAACTGCAGTTTGTCTACTGTGTTAACAGCCACGTATCAAAAACTGCAAAAACATCATAAAATTGGGATATTACCCACCATCACGTCGCCTACATGTCAACTTGATACTGAGTACTATCACCTTTTTATCACCCACGATGTGTACTTGCTGATCTTTATAGATGAGCAAAATTTGGTTGGAAACGATGCACTAGTTTCGGCTGTTACGCACACGCCGCTTAGCAATACAGGCTACGCACCGTCCATCATTTTTGTGAAAACGTGACGTCAGCCACAAAACCGGAACTACGTATCATATCGCATGCATTATCAGAGAAGGACCGAGCCTCGGCCGGAGGCAGCATGTAAAAAATATTGAAGTTCGGCCGTGTGGTTTTCGAGATATGCGAGCGGACAGACAGACAATAAACAGGCATACTCATCGCAATACTTCGCACTCTCCCTGGAGCGAATTAGCAAGTGGAGTTTGTGCTTGACAGAACGTGTACGTGTCAACTCCGACGACGTCGCCGAGTGTTCTCGCTGCTGCTGCTGCTGGAGATGAATGTGTGGCTGACGACGGCGGTGATGAAATGGTTCCGATGCTAGGTCTTTACTATGACCTCGACGACGCACGCACCGATCCACTGAAACATCTCTACTTGACTGACGCAAGTCCCTGCACTGTTTATCCTTGCACTGCCTTTACTCTCTTGATAACGTACCTTTACTACAAGTTGGCAGGGTTTTGATTTTTTTTTCGTTTTTCCCCAGTATATTAGCAGGATAACTTTAAAAGCTGTGAATTGATTTTCGTGAAGGTAGATTATCGACAACAGCAGAGTTGATTGAATTTCGAAAGGTCAATGCAATGCTCAAGCTTCATTAGTTTGATTTGTTTTTGATTGTTGTACAACTTGTTTCTTAATATTCGCCAGAGGCCACCGCCTGTATTGGTAAATACCGATACTAAATAGAAAGCTGTATAGACCAAAATTCAATCCAGTTGTTTGAGACATACGGACTGTTTACTGCTAGACCACGGTTTCCTGACTGCTTCCCGTACTTCTGAGATTCTTCTGTTTTTGTTTAGTCTACTGTCATTATGTTTTAGTTTATGGTACAGTGTGGTAGAGTAACCTGACTATAGGCTATGTCAGCTTTCGAGCGCACTATAAATATTCCATATCGTATCGTATATGCCGGGCGGGCTATACACGCTACACTTTTCCAGGCATTTCTAGTGTTGATAATTAAACTGAGCAGGGTGAGCGGCCGGACATGCTGGTCGACGTGGAGACCACACGACCAGGTGACGGCGAGCTGGTGATGGCGGACGGTACAAGTTTAGCGACAGTCGTCGGCACGGCCGACCAGATCGCCGGCGTCACTGCCTCGTCGACATTGGTCGCCAGCGCAGCAGGTGCGTGCAGCCAGCCGCAGTCAGCCTACGTGCCGCTGCCTCAGCTCATCGACCACATCAGCCCGTACACGGCCGTCGACACCGCAGCCCGACGCAACCGGCCGTAACGAACGATGCCTCATAGAACTAACTCTGAATCTGTCGTTTATCGACATCAGCGGTTTTCGGACTGTCTAAGAAAAAAACGTGGTTCAGCTCGACCACGTTTTGTTCTTACCAGAAAGCGCAGAGGATCCCCAATATAGCCTATACAATTATGTCCCTAATGCTCTGCTGCGATCCGTCCGTCCCGCCATGTCCAATGTTTTGGGTGTCTGAACGTTCACCCCCAAAATTTGACACACAAAACAGACCTATTATTAGCCACTAAATTTTCAAAACTGACCATTGGACCGGACAGTGTCGATTTTGGCCGGAGCTTCGCCCCGGACCCCACTGGGGGGGGGGGCTTACAGTGCTCCCACAGACCCCTAGCTGGTGGGGAGGGAGCTAGCTGTGTCATCCTTCAACACGCCCTAAAATATACTGAAAATAAATCCTAGTTACGGCCTTCGCTCAACAACTGTGCATTTAAATGATTTAAGGCTGTAGAATATAGTTACAACAGAACACAAATAGGAAACCCTACGCTGGCCAACAACAGCAACGAAGTCGTCGCCATGTCACAATCATTTGCAAGGTGGCTGTATCATGCCACATCAACTTGCCATCAGCAGCGGCATATCGTTTCCCCGCATGATAATTCACCTTGCTGCTTGATTGGTATAAACTTTGTACGTCATCGCCACCTAAACACTCGACACTGGCGCATTATTTTTGATACAATGCGTTAGCCCATAACAAGAGTGTGTCGGCCATCTTACTTCTGGCCGAAACATATACGCTGGTTGCGTCTGTGCTTCCCCCTGGCGAGTCAGTGCGAGTATATGCGCGCATAGGGCGCCACCGTTACGTTAAGAATTAAGACGGGAGAGACCGACAGATGGCTGCCAGACCAGTGCGAGTATCATCCTGCCAGATGCTGTCATTTAATGCAGTGAACAACTTAGAAACTTCTATCTATGCCCCTCTTGAACCCTTGAGCAAATCTATCCAAAGTTTAACAGCTGACTGATCTTGCAAATTTCATCAAAAGTCTTGCAAGAGATACCCCATGTATATTTCAAAATTTGGTTAAAAATTTAATTTATTTTCATTCTTTAATCCCAAACTCCATCTGTTCAGACACTGGGGTAAAATTTGGCACAGAATGGTGAAATGTGGTGCTCTGTTCGGTCCATATGGCACCAAATTTCACCCAATCAAACGTGACGCCTCTGTGGGGTAAATATTGCATAAGTAACATAATATTAACACTTTGCACTGTTTGCATTGTTAGTGGTAATAAATGAGAAAATTAGAAGGATGAAAAAAATTTCACATCAAATTTTATTTTCCTATTTACTTCACTGGCATGTGGCATCCTAAATGTCTATGTACATTATTATTTAATGTTGTGATTAATACTGACTGAAATGTGCATATACACATGTATATTTTGGTATCATATGAATATTGTATCACTTAATCAAGCTATTTTGTTATTGTTTACTGCTGCTGAATAATATGATCTTCATGTTGATTGACTGGTAAACACTACTATATCAGACACGAGGACTTCAATGAAACAAAGAGTGAAATAAGTAAGTAAGCAAGCAAGTCGTAAAGTCACAATTATGACTTGTTGCGTCAATGGAATCTTGCACAGTGGATCTGTACACACTTTGGCTGTAAGTAAAATAATACATCATCCAAGAACTTATAATTCAGTACAAAACAAGAAGAACTTCAGCAATGATAGTCGCAAGTTTTTCATTTCACGGCGTCGTATTTGACTGACTGTCACTAAAGCATACAGAAAACAGCCACAGAGCCACAATAAAATAAATATGCTATTTGGTCACTATCACAATTTCTTATTGATCCAGAAATCATATTTTTAGTTGAAATCTCTCAAAGTCCAGCAGAGATTGTTCCTGGTCACAAGACATGAATGTCTCAATAATTTTACTAAACTTATCCATACATAACAGGACGGGACAGAATCACAAAACTGACTAATTACAGTATCTCGTTTGCAGAAGTGATAAGTAAGCATACCTGTGATTTGTAGCATCCAAATAAACAAAAAAAACATTAGTCAGCTGTCCGTCAGTTGAAAACTATCTCGAATTTCCATGAATCAAAATAATCATAAATATATGCCCCAAAGTTTTAGGCTTCGTAAAAAGCCTATTATAGAAGATTTTTTTCATATGACTTATGGAGCATTATCATATGCATATATTAATAATAATAATAGATTCTCTTGAACACAAATGCACTGCATTTAAGTTGAACTAGAAAACCCATACAGTCTAACCGACATGCACACCCATGCCAGCAGTGTATGATCTTGACCTTCGACCTTTTGACCTCAGGGTCAATGCATTTCAAGCGACAAACACGCACTGAAATTACCAAGTTTGGTGTCGACAGCTCAAGTCTGATTAGTTTTAGAGCGTGGACACAGATAGACAGACATACACACAGTCACAGACGACACTGATCATCCTAACCATGACTCAGCTACTGACAGGCATGCGTAAATAACAGTACAAATGATACAGAAGCCACAGCAATGGCAGGCAGCAACAGTCAGCACTGAATGTTCGCTTAACATGGCTACAATAACACTACAGTAACTGTAATACACAAGGGCCAACTTTAAGCCGTGTTCAGTCATAATCTGCAAAAACTAGCAGCTTTGGCAACAGTACTGTAAACAAAAATTAAACTGCTGAAGAACATCCGACGCTGCAAACATGCATGAGGTAAACGTCTACAAACGTTAACGAAAGTGTCGCTTTGTTAATGTATCACTGTTTCAGTTTCGTAGTGTAACAATTTATTTATGGGATTTGAAAGGATTTAACAGATCGTGATGTAACCTATTTACGATCGTGCAAAAATCCGATTCTGAGATCATGACGTCTTGCCAGCATTACATCACACCACGAATGTAGAAAACATCGTATCTACATGAAGCACGGAGAAATGAAGACAGCCCAGTTCTCACATAAGGAACAGCGTGAATGCTGCCTGCAAAACGCGACGGAAACAGTCAGTTGAAGTAAGTAAACGGCTGTAGGTTGACGTCATTGCCGACTGCCACGCCCACCACGCTGCCCGGAGCCTCCACGCTGAGAGCCGCCACCCCCTCGACCAC
>Ga0209782_1000557_pt1 | contig 16740 bp, 10 predicted proteins | sample WorMetmaBAHAMAS1_FD_187390 | JGI IMG/M metagenome (GOLD analysis project Ga0209782, IMG submission 187390) | Marine gutless worms symbiont microbial communities from Max Planck institute for Marine Microbiology, Germany - Inanidrilus... | ecosystem: Host-associated > Annelida > Digestive system...
GGGCGTAGCGACGGGGGGTATATCGGTATATATACCCCCAAAATCAGTCTACCTTACAAATTTTTATTAGCTGTTTTGTTCACATGTGGGAAATTAACATGTTTTGATTTTGAAATTGGAATGACTAGTTAAAATTTATACCCCCCCCCCAAATGAAATTCCTGGCTGCGCCCCTGAATGAGCCGACAGTATTCTATCGCAGCGAACTTTTGCTATTTTGCTACGTAATATATATAGTCACACTCATTTGTCCAACTTGATCTTAATGCTTTTTGTGCTTTTCACGCATGCGTCTTCGTATTCGAAGGTGAGGTCGACCGATTCTAACGTATACCAGGCTATCGCTACCCCACCTGCATTTTGTTATCCCCGTTGGAGGTGACCCCGCTCGAATTTCGCAAAAAAAATCTGTGGCGTCGAAACCAGAGTCCATTGGCATCATGTGGCGTTGTTTGCGTGATTCTATGTCTAGCCATTTCAGTAGAACACGAACTTATGACAGACAGCGGGACGGACGGACAGACAGACACACAACTACGGCATGTACCACGCTAACATAATGTCGCGCGGTAAATGTCATACTATTGCATGGTTGGCGGCTGGGTATAACGGAGGTGATATTATGGAATATTTAACCAAAAATCGGACAGCTGGTAACATCCGCGTAACAACTTTCGTCATTTCATTGCCTCTGACCCCAGTCTCGTGAAACCCCACAATTACGCCATTGCAATTGAGCACGAGAAAATATGTGGACTGAGTTACTAGCAATACGTGGCAGAGCCTAGCACGTAGCCTATCCGACACGGCAGTGTCGCCATCTAGCGAATGTAGTTAAACTAAACCCGAAAATGATCGATGCTTCATCGATCAGGGACCGAATCTCACCAAAATACTACGTAGAGGAATTTTTGCCATTTAATCTTCTGAAATCAGAATTGTGATGCTTCAATTTATTTCGGAACGCCAGTGTGCTGCATGAAGGTGAGGTCGGCCAATTGTGGCCTATTGCTGCAAAAACTGCAGACTTTAACGTCGTAATTTCCGGGATTACTGGCCCGGTGTTCATCAAATTTTTACACGATATACAGTGTAGCCGGATCATCGCCGCTTTTAATGCGCGATATTCCAAATCGTTGTGGAATGCCAGTGCAAAGAATAAAGGTGGTGTCAATCAATGTCTGCTCTTTGTCCCCTCCCTGCCATCCCCCTCAAAAAATAATTGGTTACCATGGCAACGTTTTTGGCGACCGCAAGGCGAATGTCAGATTAATTATCCCACCCACATGTCCAGTACTTTCTGAGATATTTAGTGAGATATATGCCAATTTTTGTCATATCGTCCCAAAAGTTGCCATTTTAACGTCGCAATCTCAGTGACCGAAGCTCATCAAACTTCTAGAGAATGTATAGCTGGATCATCGGCATTTAACCTCCTTAAATCAGAATTGCGATTTCCCAATGCATTTCGGAACTCCAGTATGCCGAATAAAGGCGCAGTGGCCAATTGGTTGCCTTGACAAGTTGGCAACATCTCTAGAGTGGTCGGAAAACGAGGGTGAAATCGATAATCTACTATCAAATACCTATCAAATGGTGAAAAAAAATCGTCAAAATCGGTCCAATAGATCTTGAGATAATTGGTCATTAAAAATCATTAACTAGAAATGCGTGGCAAAGTCTAGCGTATAGCCCACTCGGCGCCACAGTGTCGCCCCCTAGCAGGTAGTAGTGAACATAACTGTGCTGCCACCTAGCAAACGTAGATCGACTAACCCAAGTGCTGATTGACGCCTATTGTACACAGTTGATACGCGTGAACTCTGAATATACTGATCAGAAACCCACCAAATTTACATCAGGTGTAGCCTGGCCATTATCACTGTTTAATGCACCCATCAGCGTTCCAATGCTCCATGGCGTTTCTGAATGGCAGCACGACGAATGCAGATGTGTAGGTCCATTTTCGCTAAATACAGGTACGCAAATTAGCCCCGTTATCTCTGGAGTTACCCGGCAGAAGTTGACCAAATTTTTACACGATGTAGCCACATCATCTCCGCTATTAATGTGTACATTTAGACAGTGCAACTCGTTTTCGAGTGATAGTGCAAAGAATTCAAGTGGTATCAGTCGGCGTTCGTGACATTTTCCCAAATCAATTGATTGCCATGGCAACGTCCCTCGACAAATCGGAAAAAGAGGCACAGGACTATCATCTGCACCCAAAGTGCTTTCATACTGTGAAAAGATAGTAAAAATCGGTCCAGTATATCCTGAGATATTCGACTAAATATGCCAGTTTTTTTGCCATGTCGTACAATGAAATTCACAAATGAGCCCCGTTTTCTCTGGAGTTACTGGACCAAAGTTCACACAATTTTACGCGATATAGAGGCATCATTTTCGCTGTTAATGCGCACGTTGAGGTTGCGATATCCCATTCCATTGTGAAATGCCTGAGCAATAAGTGCTGGGGGTTAGGTAATTTTTCCACGTCCCTTGAGGAATCGGAAAAAAACTGGGACAGGTCGAGAAAATTCACGCAAATATCTTCGATTTGTTGAAAAAATCATGAAAATCGGTCCAGTAGATCCTGAGATAGCTTTGCTCATAGTAAAAAGAAGAAATTAACGCAAACAAATTATGTAGCCCGGCAACTTAGCCGAGCGGGCTAAATAAGAAAGAAATTAACGCAAGCAAAACATAATAGTCTGCTTGGTAGGCATGCCGGGCTCTCTAAAAGCAGCGTTAAAAATTTGTCTGTCGGATGCTCTACGGAATCTGGCCGGCGTGTGAGTCATTAAGTCTTAACGAAGGAGATAAACGTCGGCGTTGTCGTCGTCGGCTTCGTTGTCTCAGTGCTACCGACATTCGACTGACGCCGACTGAAATGACTACAAAAACCGTCGTTTTCGACCGAAGGCTCACTCACGCCAGTAGATTCCGTATTCACGTCGGCCGCCTCACAACCTTGACTGCTACTTAACTGCGATTACTCCTTAACGATTACTTGACGACTAATTACAATGTAAGCGCCTCATACACATAAACACACACGTGACAAGAATACGGAGACATTCACTGCAGCTTTCGGGCAGTTTGTTTTTCAAATAACACCTTTGTCTATACTGCTCTTTTCGATCCTCCTGCATTTTCGACGGCACCGCATTTACTAGTGTCGCATTTTCAGCGTTCCCGTTTATTTTAAAGCAATTCACACAAGTATATCTGCTAACGCCGATGGACGCAAGACGCTGCTTAACGCAAAATCGACCATATACAGGGTGCACCAATAAAAAACAATCCCTTAGGAAAAATTCATTATGTCGTTACTGTAAAAGAATTTTTCACCAAATTTACAGCTTTTACAGAGGAGGATTCGCGCCACATATGCAGCAAATTTCGTCACAATATTTGCTATGGTTTAAAGATTACAACCATTTGAACTTAAAAGTACATTTTTCTAAGTGAACCAGTAATTAAACTGCAATTACATGTAAAAATAACAGAAAATGCACCATATGGATGTGCAAATGGATTACCATGTGTGAGGTACTATGCTAAAACACTATTCAAACACACATACCAAAGCTAGCCAACGTAATGCTGAGATAAAAGACCATTTTGTCGACGACACAGAATAATTTTCTTCACGAGTTCATTGATAAGGCAATCGTATCATTGTGCAACAGATTTCGATCGTGTTGCTGCACCTGTTGGGCACTTACATTGAGAACAGTTTTGTTTAAATACAGAGTGAGCTATAGGCATCAGACATTTATGATTGAAACATTTAAACTGTTGATGAAAAGCTGTAAAATTTTGCTTTGTTATTTATGCATATTCAATGTGCAACTGCATGTTCACTTGAAAAAGTGAATTTTAAAGTTTAAACCGCTGTATCTGAGGAACTATGCCGACTATTTCAATAAAATTCGCAACATATGTTAGGTGAATACTCACATAAAAAGTCTGAAAGTTTGGCTAAAATCCATACTACCATGACTGAAATACAGCATTTTTTCTAGGGGATTGTTTTTTTTTACTGGCGCACCCTGTAGACGACGGCTACTGCTTATCGCAGTGGCCCACCGAGTTTAATTACCAGACAACGAGCGTCGGTTGATAGCAAACTGCTACACACAGAGAGAGAAATGTCGGTTATTATCGCATATATGAACGATAATGCTCAAACTCCACTTGGTCGATTTGTTGTCTGTATGTTATACAGCCAACTTTGCAAGAAATACAGAGACAAATCGAACCGATGGAGCTTAAGGCCTAAGCCTTATCGTGGGTGGCCTCGAGCGCCGTAAGTGCGATAATCAGTAGTCCGTCGTCGGCAGCATTGTTTATCGCACTTCACGGAGTGCAGTGGGGAATTTTTTATAACTCCACAGTTGCGCATACAAAAAAGGATCACGTGAGCAAAACCACGCCCCTTTTAGGGGTGATTTGTCATCATGTGGCAAGACTTGATATGGTCTCCATTAGAACAGAATTTGAGAGCTGTAGCTTCAGCCATTCCTGAAATATGTATGGGGCCCCCAAAATTTAAAACGTGTCACGTGACGTAACCACGCACCTTTCAGGGACGGTTTGTCGTCCGTCGCTGGGACTAGCTACGATCACACTGTACAGCAAATATGAAGTCTCCATGTTTACTTACTACGAAGATATGAAACGCGACGAAAAATGCAAAAATTGGGATGGTTAGGGGGGTTAGGGGTCACCCAAGGTCATCGGAAGCATCGCCATTTGATAGAGTTCCTGTTCGACTTTAATAGAAACTATGCGTCTATTTTGTACCGTTTTAGAGTTATAGCGCGTTTTTCGTCGAAAGTGGCGAATTTTTAACCCACCCTACTTGCATTTGTCGGCCCCAAAGGGGGTGATCCCGTTCGAATTTCGCCGTGAACTTTGCTGTCAGAAAACTAGAGTCATGGGCTATCGTGTGGCATTATTTGGGTGATCCTACCTTTAGCCGTTTTGATACAATATCGGAGTGTGACGGACGCACACAGACACACGACGACGGCATATACCGCGCTTAGCATAGCTTCGCGCGGTAAAAACTCGCTAGAACGCAGGCGTTACTATCTATCACCTGGTGCAGCAGTAACAGCGTCATATGGCCCGTCAGTAAATAAAGAATATTTGTCCCAGATCCAGCTTTACATGTACTCGATATTTTGTAAACTTCCGGTTATGAGTAATACGGTTCTAATCATAACAGTTTGCGTGAAAGTTGCAAAATCTACATTTTTAGTCAAAAATAAAAGGACAAAGTGGGCTGAGTTATCGAGGTAGTATTTATACAATTGTTTTGTAAGGTAATTTTAGATTGTTGAAGACTAACCGTAACATGATGCATTAAATATTGCAACGACGCCTGTACTAAGCTTACCGTCTTTCACCGGAAACAGAAATGACATAGATATATTCTTATATAACTGACGCGCCCTATTCCCGCCTCACTACGTCCTAGGTCGCATTCAAATTGTCCGCCTTTGTTCCCAGACTTGCTTCTTGTCTGCTGCTGCATCTGCTCAACCGCATTCACGAACATCAAGTCAATCGTAGATAGCAGACTTCGCCCCCGTGCCGCATTTCGATGAACTCGACTGAACACTGTACTTTTCTGACGTCCAGCGGCTTCCGCCAGCTGCCGAACTTCTTCGATACATAACGTCGTGCTCGATTCTGCCCATTGGCCCCATCGTATAAAAATATGATGCTATCCACAAAATCGGATGTACATGACGTATCGCAACACCGTCAGAAACGGACCGAGCCACGGCCACAGGCAACATGCATGAAAAATTTATTGAAGATCGCCAGTATGCTTTACGAGCTATGAGAGCGGATAGACAGATTGACAGACAGATATACTCATCGCAATTTCACTCCCAGATTCGCAATAAATAAATAAGTAACGCTATTAGCTGAAAAATCGAAGTTTAAACGCCCACATCTGGGGCAGATTTCCATTTTCGTGTACTGATCTAGGCCTTCGCAAAGTGTCTGTCTTTTGTGGCAAGTAACTCACGCATTGAAAATGAGGCAATGGTGCATCGCATACTCCGGCACCCCTTGCAGGAAGGACTCGTCTAGTCTTGGTGTCCACCGTCGTCCACGACAGGACACAACCAATGCATGCAGTAGGAGCGTTAACCTGTGCACAACACTGTAGCGATGCTGCAGCAGTAGCGTCACACTGCGATCTTCCAATCCGTTTCGGAACGCCAAAGTGACGAATGAAGATCATCGTCAAATTGCGGCCGAATTGCGCGTTTTAACGGAGTTTACGCTGTTAAAACGCGCAATTTTTGCCGCAATTCGGCCGCAATTTGACGATGATCTGCGCGTTTTAACAGCGTAAACTCCGAGATTAGTGGACGCAAGTACACCAAATTTGTACACGATGTAGCCAGATTATTGCCATTTAATCTTTTTAAAAGCGCTTTTCGAGCGGCCAATCCGTTGTCGAACGCCGAACCAAAAATAAAGGTAGTTCCTGGCGATGACTGCAAAAATCTCCCAAATTTAACTAATTGCCAATTTGCCATAGCAACGTCCCTTGGGCGACCGCCAAACGAATATTGGGATAATCATCCTCACTAATACGCCTACCAAACCTGTAAAGTAGATCAAAATAGGTCCAGGACATTTTGAAATATTTGGCGTGATATGCCGTTTTTTGCTGTATTGATGCAAATTGTGTTATTGTTAACAGTTTCTGGACCGAATGTCACCAAAATTGTACACAATATAGAGAAATTCATTTTGTTTAATCTTTTGAAATCACAATTGCGATATTGCAATCCGCTGCAATGGCAGCATGACAAATGAGATTGGTTCGGGAAAAACGCCGATTTTTCAACTTTAATTGGTTGCCATAGCAACGTCCCTTAAGAAATCGAAAAAAAATAAATGGAGTTAACTAGCCCTTTTACCCCTCTACAAGTCGTGAAATTTTGGTAATGATCGGTCCATTAGATTCTGAGCTACTGGGTCTAGAATGTCGACCATTAAAAAATAAAGCAAAAAACATTGGCAAAATATATAGCCCTTTTGGCAAGTTTGCCGAGCTGGCTAAAACGGCATCTTATGGCGACAGATCAAAAACTAAAAAAAAATCAAAGCCGATAGACTCATGATCAGTACACTGACATTCAAGCGATATTATAGTGGGTAATTTTTTAATCATTTTTACGCTTTTGATTTGCCACCGTTACAATATATAAGCAGACCATAAACAGTAGTTTTAGCTACTGGGACTGGTCACGGTTATTACTGGTGGTAGTACGTGTCCTCGGCGTTCTGTTTCACAGCAATCAATACTAATCCGGACTGCGTGTTAATATCATCCAAGTATATTGTCTCTTCGAGTGTAATCCACCACCGAGGTATTAGCTAATCCGCCTTTCTTTTTCTAAGTCACTCAAGCAGTCGCTGTTCGATTTTTAAAGAAAAAAATTCTGTGAAAAGTACATATCTGAATCATATCCACATTATTTCAGGAAACAAGAAACTGAATCAGCTCACAAGTCACAAAAGGATGACTTCCTCTAAAAAGTGACGGTTCGAATATATGCCCCCAAAATTATGTTTCTTGTTTCCTGAAATAATGTGGATATGATTCAGATATGTACTTTTCACAGAATTTTTTTCTAAGACAAAGACAAAAGACTAAGACAAAATGGATGTCCTCTGCGGCTTCTTCACAGAAAAGCTACCTCTGTTTATCAGGCGTTTAACTGCAGTGATACAACACGATTACTACGGTACACATGTACACTCACGCACTGACTATTCGCCTAGGAAGTTGTGGTCGCTGGTCGCCCCGTAACTAAGTAAGTAAATAGATCAATCAATTTATTTGCAATAAAGCGCCATAGGCCACTAACACATCATGCGGACAGTATAATAAGTAAGTAAGTAAAGTGTCAGCCATAAGTGACGTGACATGTTTATTTTGCTATTAGTGTCATATCGGAGACGGCGATGTCAGTTGAAACTCGGGCTGGCTGGCTGGCTGCACGGTTTTTGACACTGTAATACGTCATACAGGTGACGTGACGTTTAGTGCACGTTGACGCTGTGTTTACCTTCAGTATCGTCGTCATCATCATCATCATCATCATCATTTAGCTGCAGCTGACGACGTCCTGGCGTGGTCGTGTTGTTGTGAGTGACAGTTCTAGTTACCTAAGCCGCGGTGACACTGCAGGACAGCTCGACGCCGTGTCGTCGTGCTGTCGCGGCTAGCTATCATTGCGGTGCTTTGCGGCCGACGTGTTGCCGTGTAATCGGTCGGCGTCGACGACGTAAAGCTGCAATTCCACGGGACCGACACCGACACCGACATTAGGGATGCGCCTATCGTTGAATTTTGTAAACGTGTACACGATAGCTTATCGTGTACAGTCCACGTTTACCTGTTTACACGCGCGCATCCCTAACGGACATCCTGGCGAGGATTCCCGCGAGGAAAAGCGCGCGTGTCGGACAAGTCGGCGAGGATCGTCGTGCGTGTCCGGCTCGTGGCAAGCTGAACGGGGAAGTCGCGGACACGCCGACATCCTCGCGACGATCCTCGCGTGGAAGTCGGCGAGGATGTCCGTGTCGGTATCGGTGTCCGTGTCGGTCCCGTGGAATTCCAGCTTAACGCGGCAGGCGGCGTCGAGTCGAGCGAGACCCGGCGGCTCGTACGTGTACGCAGTCGACTTGAGCTCTTTAATAATTGACTGTGGCCGTCTCTCCACTCGACCGCACGCCGCGCATCGTTTCGACTTTAAAACTAAACCTCCGGTCATGATAGTCGTACCACAAAGCCACCGCAGATCAGCCGCATTACGCTAATTAACTTCGTCCTCCTAGTATACTCAAAACTCTATAAATTTAAGCCCAAAATGTCAACAGAAAAGCAGACAGTAGACCTACATGATAACTGGTGCGTAAGTTCGCTCCTGCAGTAGCTGGTACAGTGGCCGGGTGTGACTAATTAATGTATCTGCCTATCGGCCGCTATCGGCTCTATACTACCCGACAACTACCCTAACCACAACTCTAACACTAACCCTACCCCTGCTAACGCTGCTAACGTAACCCTAAACACTAGTTTATCACTTTTTGCAGAGAACAACGTCGTTATCAACCGAAAATTAAAAATTTACAGCAAATGACGTCAAAGGAAGTAAGTGATTTCCTGTGTCTCAAGGGCCGATAGCAGGCCGATAGGTCAATAGGCCGATGCGTTAATTAGTCACACCCCGGCCAGTGGCCTGGACGAGTGGTACTGTACTGGGCATTTGTCCTGAAATGCCTCCCTCTCGGAAAATTAGAGTTAGTGTTAGGGTTAGAGGATAGAGTTATTATGGTTAGGTTGAACGTTAGCGTTAGGGTTAGTAGTTACTGGTTAGCGTTTAGGGCAACGGTTTTATGGTTAGGTTCAGTATTAGGGTTAAGGTTAGGGCTAGAGCTAGAAGATGTCCGAGATAATCGTTTTTTGGAGGGGGTGGACGTGGAGCAGGTGGGGCAAATATTCTACCTTTAGGTTGGTTACTCCATTTCTTTCTCTGCGCAATAACTGCCCGCCTGTCAATGGCCAGTCATCCAATTATTCGATAAGGTATTCTCCGTCTACCGTAATTACTTCGTCCCCCGAGAGGGGTGCGAAGTATTGCGATGAGCGAGCTTGTTTGTCTGTTTGTTCGCTCGCATATCTCAGAAGCCATACGGCCGAACTATATTCACCAAATTTTGTGCACGTTGACTGTGGTCGTGGCTCCGTCTTTTCTGACAGCGACGTTGCGATACTTTATGTACTTCCGGTTTTGTTCGTTTTGTTTTCATACAGTGGACCGTACGGCGCGTCATGCGCTGTCCTATAAGCGGCGAAAGGACAGCGAAACAACTGAAACTACTGTATCATAGTCATCTTGGGTTGCGCATGCACCAGGGGCGAAGTCTGTTATCTTAACGACTGCCTTGTTAACACTGCAGTTAACAGGGTTAATGTCGCAGTGAATGATACTTCGACAGTTGTCGGTGTGCAACTACTTCAGTTACATTTCCGCGTAATAATAAAATGACTCATTTCATTGCGATCGAGTCCGTCGGGAGCCAGCGACACTTACGACTTGTAGATTATGCCGACCTTAATGCCCGAGAAGAAGCGAACCGTGTTATATAGCTACGACAGCATGAACGAAACACAATATTCTTACAAGGAAATACTAACAAGAAATCCCAAAGTAATTTGGGAAGAGGTTACGCTAAGAAATGCGTGGCAAAGCCCAACGTGTAGCCCGCCCGCCCGGCATATAGGAGTGCCGCCTACTAGCGAACGTAGTGAGACGATAAAACTCGTGTACCGTACACATTCTAGCCTCATAAACTCCAGTGTTACTGGACGGGAGCTCACCAAATTTTTACCAGATGTAGACGGGTTATCGTCGTTAATCTTTTTAAGTCAGTGTTGCGATGCGCCGATGCTCCAATTCGTTTCGAAATGTCAGTGCGATGACTGATAATGGGGTAGGTAAGCCAATTTCGCCGATTCCGACCAAACATTGGTTAGGCTACCATAGCAACGTCCCTTGAGAGACCGAAAAACGAATGTAAGATCGATCATCTTCACCAAAGCTTAAGACTTGGCAAAGATCGATTCTCGGTCCGGTACATTCTGAGATAATTGGTCTCCAAAGCAACCTTCATCGACCGTCGAAACTAAATAACATGTTCCTTAATGCGCCCAGACAACTCTACGTTTCAACTCGCACCTCGATCAGATGAGCCGTTTTTGCAGGGCTCACGGTCGTGATCAGCATACACACACAGCAGACAAGCACAACACTGCCAGCGACATCTCTAGCAATAGCCCGCACTGCTGGTAAAGTTGCAGTGCTGGCGAGAAAGCTTACACATACAGTTATCTGTAAGAACTGCTTATTTGTAGGCCTATAAGCTTATGTGTTTCATTGTTTATTATATATTACTAGTTATTTCTATGTTTATACAGTATACATCTGACGGTCTTCCCTCTTATCCCCCGAACAGTGTCACTGCACCGACAGGCGGTAGGTAAAAGGTTTCTAACTGTCATTAAATTAATACCAGCATTTAGTAGGTTTTTTTGCTGATAATGATCAGCATGCTTGCGAAAAGCTGGGTTCATGTATGATTAATATTTTACAGTGAAACTCGCACGCAGCGCATGTGCATAGAAACTGCCCGGTGATTTTTGTCCGTCTGTCCGTTTGTCTGTTACAAGTCGTCCTGGTGTCGCGCCTGGAAAAATGTTCGAAATCGTGAACGCGCGCAGGCGAGTTTCGGTGCATTGTGGAACTACTGATGTTGACTGCAACTTACTAACTTAGGGGATATTCGATTTAGGAATACGGATTCGGATACATAGTAAGGATGCACCTATCGTGTAATTTCGTAAACGTGTACACGAAACTTGTAAACGTTTTTACACGAATTTGGCGGACAATAATAAAACGCTGATGATTCTCACTTGGTTCTCAGTTACTATAACATGATGTTCTAGTAACTGAGTAGCCCGCCTGTAACGTCAACTTTGTAAACGTGTACACGATAGCTTATCGTGTATACGTTTACAGGCACGCATCCCTAATACATTCACCGAATCCGAATCCAGATTCGTCTAATCGAATATTATCTTAGTCATTCATTGTCCGCTTTAAATAGTTTTGGGAAGATTCGTTTATGAGTCATATTAGCTCATTTCACCACAATCCAAGATGTTTTATAACTGTTTCTGCCACAATTATTTAAATCAGACAATGTTAACAAAGCTATAGTCATCAGCAAATTCACAATACGTTTGCAAACTTTGCACTAAGCGAGATTGATCATAGTCTGGTTTTCGTCAGTAAAGTAAGTAAACGGAATATAGCAGTTCGCAAACAAAACTCACCGTCACGGAGAAAACTCGCATGCCATAGGGCCTATGTCCGGCAGAGGTGACATTACCACTTAATCAAGCCAATTAAAGCTGATACTCGATTTAGCGAACTCGGAAGGATACAAGACTTAAGTTGATTTAGTTGGCTAATGCGAGCGACACAGGTCTACCAATTCTGAAAATTTGGTGGAGATCGGCCCAGTTCATTCAGAAATAAACAAAAACACGAAAAATAGCCGCAGATCATGGCCGCTGCGCAGGCCGCGGGCTGCAGGCTGCAGGCTATGGAGTATCTTCACCATCGTCATCATTTTATTTGTTCAGTAGCAGTAGAACAATAATGCGATAACTAAGAAGACCAGGAACTGACCAAGACACACCAGGCTCAGATGAGCTCTTACGGTAGCCTTAGAACATAAAATACAAGCAAAATATGAAATACAAAACACATAAAAACACATACCACGAAAGTACCTTAAAAACACTTGATAAATCGGGAAAAATCTACCTTATTTATACAACGCTTGAATCTGGGGAAAGAACTAAAATCGATACCGTCTGGGAGAGAGTTCCATGAATTTACAACAGGTTCACTGAAAAAGTTAGCCCTTGTACGTGAAACATGGGCCTTCTTAAATAGTATGAATAGAAAGTCGTATGTGCGCGTTTCTGGGTCACAGTGTATATTGGCTGTTCCAGTAAACACAACGTAGGCTCTTCGATTGCTAGACAGTTGGCGACTTCTAGCCTATCAACTCTGCAATTCGAAATAAATGAAAGGAAGTCATACAAGATAAATGATCTCTACAAAGATCACATATGCAGTTGCTTCGTGTGATTAAAAACGTGCACACTAGACATATAATAGCAACGCTCAGTTAACTGACCGTCCGACGGCGTGGTATAAGTCGGCGAATAGAACAGAAGCTGAGTATAACAGAAATCTGCGACGGAAGCTGGTAAATGTGTTTCAGTTAGCAGTTAAACATACAAGACATACAAGAAGCTCTGCTATGGCAGAGGGTCCACGCGACGCGCTTGTTAGTATAAAAAAGCTTGCAATCAGTGAATGTCCTTGACATACACCCAAGTTCATAACAGTTACTGCTATTAAATGGCCGTACAGTAGGCCTATATCGCTTCCTGTTTGTGGACTGTTGTTTCAGCATTTTTATCTAGCACCGTTTTCGAGATACTACCAGTTTTGAAGTGAACGTGATTGCCTGTGACCTTGAGAACTCTTTCACTTGTGACAATAAAGCTTAAATTACAAGACGTGTGCTTTCTAATTTATGTGCAAACATATCATAGTTGAATCACGCTTTATTTATGACTTATGGGTATTACGAAGTGACCTTCAAATTCACTCAAGGTCGTCATCGGCAATCATGCCATTTGATAGGCCATATATGATTTCCTATTTGTCGTCCATTGTAACTATGTCTCTATCTTGCACCGTTTCCGAGATATTATCGCTTATTTCTAGGAATTTAAAGACGTCACATGACCGTGATCACGCCCACTAGCTGAAGTGACAGATTGTAATCCCAATGCAAAACCGTCATCTGGCGAACATTGTACAAATTAAAATAGCTTTTGCCATTCGGGGGATATTTTAGAGGGGACTAAAAATATAAATGGGTCACGTGACCATAACCTCACCCCTTTTGGAGGTGATTTTTCATTCATTTAATAAGACTTGATATAGCCCACATGTGTACAAAATGTGACAGCTATAGCTTTAGCCATTCCTGAGATATAGATGGGGACCCCAAAAATTAAAATGGGTCACGTGACGTAACCACGCCCCTTTCATGGACGGTTTGTCGTCCGTAGGCTAGGACTAGCTACGATCGATCTGTAGACCTTGATATAAAGGCAACAAAAATGCAGAAATTGGGGGTAGTTTGGACGTTAGGGGTTCCCTAAGGTCATTAACAAAGTAACCATTCGATAGATCGTTATAACGAGTTATTCGTTCGTCGAAAGTGGCCGATTTGATTCCCAGCGACGGTAACTTGCGCATGTCGCGTGAAAGTGAATGCGTGCTTCTCGCTGGGCTGTCTGGCCGACTGCGATACACTCAGACCTTCAATGTCGATCACTGCCAAACGCTCGTATCTATCGAATAACACGACCTTCGCCTTTTTGTCTTCGCACTGATTTCTACGCACAAAAAAAAACTCGGCTATGAGCTGTGGTCACTGCTGGCTGAAATACGAACCGATGTCGGTTATGCGGACTGCGACTGACGTGTGATGTGCTGCTGCATGTTGAGGTGTGTTCTCGTGACGTGACGTGTCGTGCGTGCTCACATGGCGACAAGCAGCGTCTACGTGCTGATGCTGCAGCTGCTGATGCTGCTCAGCTCGCCTCTAGTCATCGCTGTCGATGCGGCCATACTCACCGACGCCAGCCAGTTAGACAGTCTCACTTGCTTACTTACTCACTTACTTATTTTGTTGAAAACCAAAGTAACGTAAGCCGCAAATGACATTAAGTGCTATGTCATTTGCGGTTTCAATCCTCTCAAAGGATTTTCAACTGCTGCGTAAGCCAGTGTAAAGTGTATTTACGCTAAAAATAGACATGACGTGTTTCAAAAAATGTTCAAACAAATGAACGGCGCAAAGTCATCCACCGAATCAATCATAGTCTCAAGTTTGAAACATGCTTAGTAGAAATAGGCCTGCAAACAGTTAGCCCACATCATATGGGATTATTGTATGTGTTGTGTATGCAAGAAACGCTTTTGTACGGTACAGTATCTTACCGCACGCGTTAAGTGAATTAGAAATGCACCACGTGTAAAATGTACAGAATGCTCCAAAAATTCCGGTCTATTTGAAACGCTGTAATTTTGCGTACTTTTTGCAGCAGGGAGAAAATAAAAATATGATAATAATGTGTTCTTGCTCAACAATCAAGTTATAGGCCTATTAAACTTAGTCTTCTCGGTTTAATAGTCTGCGTCAAATGAAAGAAGTCCACGCCATAAATTGGTCACTTTTAAACAAGCGTGGTACGGTGGTACCTTTATCAGCTGAAGCCTGTTTATGATAAAACGTTTCTGGCTGGAAGTGGTTTAAATGCTAGGCAAGTGATGCGAAAATCTCTGTCAAGAAAAAGGCACATTCAATGATCTGTTGAAAACTTATCAAAACTGGCACAACAAACCGATATTCAGCTATCAGTCGTAGGCCTACTCAGTCTGCGCGAAATTTAAATATTATTTTTTTATTTTAAATATTGAAATATTATTGCGGTTGTTGAACGAGGATGATGACTAATGTCTGGACTGTAGTTCGTTGATCATTCTCAACACCATTTGCACTAAGTCAGCGTTCTGTTCTGTGTGTGTCAAGCGCTTCTTCAATGTCAATGTCGTAATTAATGCTGACGTTAGAATTACGCCATTTTACATAGCCTATGCATGTTCGTTTGCGTTATTTTGCTTAAATTATTTAAACAAATCGAATAACGTTTACAGCTTTCGACTTCTCAAATAGGCCCTAAGTTGAAGTTCTGGTTAATTTGTTGTTTTTGGAATGTTGCTGATGCAAAAATTGGAATAGTTAAAACGCTTCAAAATATAACCAAAATTTTGGCGCACTATGTAGGAAATGGGAAACCAGGATATGAACGAACGAACTGTTGGTACTAACAAGTGTAATCGTGTGCGCAAAATGCCACGTCAGCAGAACGTCGGCTCAGTCGGCAATTAACGACATGAAAAGAACTCAAGATTCAATTATTGATGTTGATTCTTAGGCCTATCTCGAGCAAGTTGACCGTCAGAACTAAGGCTACCACAACGAGGCCATTATCGGTACCCTTGGGCTACAATTCCATTGCTAAAAACGCCAATTCCTCCTAAATTTATGAATATTTTATTACGACATTTTCTACAATAATCCATTACCACCAGAAATGCTATAGCGACCGAAGTTCAAAGTCCGAAGTGTGGACTGTGAATGTACTTCTTGTTATTGCTGTGTTTTATTGAATTGCGTCCAAAACGGCCACAAACCAAAACGGCCATATGATAGATCGGCTGCATGGTGGTATAATGTGACTCAAGAGGTCGTGCGAGTTCGTCTGCCGGTCGTTCCACTGCTATGGTAGCGAGCTTGGGAAAGTTGATCACACACATGTGCCTCTGTCAACAAGCAGCATAACTTGGTACCAGTAACACGGCAGTGATAGCGCACAGCTGGAAAGATAAATGTAGATCTGGCATCGCACTAGCCATTCATCACAGACTTCAGTGGTTTATCCACCTACGGGCTCAACGCCTAAGTAAGAGAGATGAGCACCCCAACTTCACTCCTCACGGGGTATGATACTCTTCGCCTTTTTAGCCACGCCTAATTTTTCTCAATAGTGGCGCGAGGATACCAGAGCAATGAGAGTCAGGAGACACAATTATCGATAGATCATCAATAGCGAGACCCAACAGCTGATTTTCCTTGTTTGCATCTGAGACCTGCACAAATGGGCGCATTAAGTCTGAGACCAGAGTTTAGCCTCACTTCACGTTTTGCATTAATTAGGTCTTAGACCGGACTTATGGTCTTAAACTAAAGGTTTAGACCGTAGTTTTAGCGAAAGATAAAGTGACCTAATGAACTTCTTGACATATTTAGCTGGTCGACATTTCAACTGTAATTATAACGAGAGAGTCTAGCACTGGCTAGCATGGCGCGAGATGATCCACCCACAAGCAGCACACTGAGCACGGCGCCCGCCAGCAGCAAGGCGGCCGAAATGTGCGGTAAAGTGGGATCGGAATTTAAAACCTA
>Ga0209782_1000558_pt1 | contig 16739 bp, 10 predicted proteins | sample WorMetmaBAHAMAS1_FD_187390 | JGI IMG/M metagenome (GOLD analysis project Ga0209782, IMG submission 187390) | Marine gutless worms symbiont microbial communities from Max Planck institute for Marine Microbiology, Germany - Inanidrilus... | ecosystem: Host-associated > Annelida > Digestive system...
ACAACGGTGTAGAGCTGAGAAATGATGAGTGAAACCACAACACATCAGTGTTCAGTGGGCAGCACAGTCGCGACTGACTGTGTGAGCAACAAACACGTGTCGGCAAGTACACAACTTACATACGCCCGCATGCACCGCGACCGCAATTGGGATCGGAATTTGAAACCTAAATTAGCTATAATGCGCCAATGCACTTCCATCACAGACGGACACTGACATCGTAGCTCTCGGTAACATAAGTGCAAGATGTATATATTACATCTCGCGCTAAAACTAGGCCAACACAAAACAACCAATAACTACAAATCAACGAAATAAAAATTATCAAGCACAAAAATACAACAAAGTGAAGACAAATGAAGACCCAGGTGTAGTACAACATCTGACCGTGGATACAGAGCGGGACTACTATTCTCAAAGGAACATAAAAGAGAAGTACATGTAAATAAGGAAGGAAAACGCATGAGCAACAGAAAAAGGAAGCAAGTTGCAAGAATCAAATGATCATAAGGTAAACAAACAAACACAATCTACAACGTGTTTCTAAGGTGCATTAGACATCGGCAGCCATCCACACATCACGCCTGCAACTCACACAACAAGCTTGCTACAGTCTCTATGAAAACTCAGCAGGTTACACTTATGGCAACAAAACTGCAACTTTGTTAACGGTAGAGATGACGTGATAACAAAGTACAAGGACCTCAACACATTCAAGTCGTGTCTCGCGAGTGTCACTCAGCTGGAGTGTCTAATGTTAGTTACTACTGACTGACTGTCGGTCGGTGTGTTCAGCTGTGCACGTTCTGTTGCAGCTGCAAATGACGAGATAATATGCACTAGATTTACAAACTCGCTCTACGATCCTATCACTTGATATTGAATACACGTCGTGTAGTCTAGGACACGGCCACTGGCTATGTGGGTTCGTTCGTTGTGGTCAGTTGAAGCCCATTGCGTGGCTGTTGTCGATGTAATGGCTCACTGACGGGGGCTAACATTGGCTGCACTAGAGGGAGGGCTACTAGCAGGCTGGGCTGCTGGGGCTAACATGGGCTGGGTCAGCGGGGTCTCACTGACTGTTCCTCCGACGGCAAACGGTAAGTTGACGGCAAGCTGGTGTGGTTGAACGAGCATCAGAGATGATGACTGATGATGTCCCGATGGCTCAGTGGGTACTGAGACTGAGCTGTACTCAGTGGGCACCGAGCTGTACAACGGCAACATGAGAACACCGGTCGGCTGAGCTACACGACCAGCGGGCATCGGTGGAGGAGATAGTGACAGTGTGAATGGACCACCACCACCAGCAGCAGCAGCAGCAGTGAAGTGAGGTTCAGTGGTCAAGTAGTCGCGACTGATGTTGTCGATCTGCGTCAGCTCGTCACCAGTGTACAACTCTCCGACAATCACATTCTCACTTTCCGACGCTGCTCGTCTATCAACACTAGCTGAACCGGCCGCAGCCGCTGGCAACTTGGTCTCAACGTCGGTGGTTGGTCGGACGAATTTACGTGGTCGTCCTCGCGGTCTCTTGTGTACTGGCGGCAACACTTGATTCATGTCAATCACGGCGGTGTCGCTTTGCAGCTTGCGTGGTCGACCACGGCGTCTCTTTCTCTTCCTCTTCAACACATGATCACTGCAACTCACTGGCTGCGTCGTCAAGTACACTGCGTCACTGGCACTGTGTGAGCCGTCGTCCGCGGCGGCGGCACTGCCGACTGCCGCCGCGGACGACCGCTCACACTTCACCGAGTCACTGTCACCATCATCCTCAGCCAACTCCTCACACGATGCTGCCGCAGCAGCAGTAGACGTCTCACACCGTGACACACCGTGGCACAGTTCTGTGCCGTCATTGACACCCTCGTTACTGCTATCATCCGACGACACATTGCTGCTGCTGCTGCTGTCAGTGGTCACTGGCTGTGTCATCAGTAACTGTTCTATTTCCCGTCTCTTCAACTCCAGCCGAGCGCTGCGTCGGTGCTCACTTGGCTGAGCGTGTTTCCTGTAGACTCGTTTCGGCTTTGACGGCGATCCTGATATCACAACACACATGTCTGCACACACACACACCAGCCACTGTCCATCAACATACTGTACATACTGTACATACTGTACATACTCGTCATATTGAGCTGACTGACTTCAATCGTTTCATCAGCAGCTAGACAACTGACAGACATGCTGCTGGGAAATGAAATGACGGATTCTGTGTGTGGATTGAGACATGAAACCAACTGCATACACACCAATCTCACAACATGAGTACATGACTGACGTTTCACAGCGTCACTGAAACACGGCTCGACACTGGCGGCATTCACTACCGCTGTGTGTCATGAATTACTGTCCATAATAAACATGATGTTTCTGGTATGCCACGTGAGAATGAATTAACAGAGTTGTTGGCTAAAGACATTCACTCACTCTTGCGCATTGTTATTATCTGACGGTGAGTCGTCAAACTAGAACAATCTGCAGTCGTATCAACATGCAGACCCATCGTAGCCTTCATTCAGTCTTTCACCTCAGTATCAATGCATGTCTATGGCCTGCCTGACATGGAGTATAGCTCTACTGACTGTGGTGTTGGTAGCTCAAGCTGTATTCCTTTTACATCGTGGACAAATGAACTCTGATGCCAGTGTACAGGACAGCCAGCAGAATGCCAGTGACTTAAGTGTCCACAAACCACTTAGTTCACTCACTGTCTACACAATTAATTACAGACCAGACATTGACTGCACCAATGCATTACAACTTGGCCTGCATCTGTCAAGCTATCCACACGTCAACAACGCTTAGCTGTATTAATGACGTGTGAGCGTGTATAAATGTGTGACAACAACAGACCACTAGCAGATGACACCGCTGCCGCATCATCATTGTCCAGTGCCGCATCACTGGTGACAAGTCGTTGACGTCTGTGTTGAGCCCTCAATCTCGCTGCGATACTCATTCGTCGATGACGACGCTTCATGAACGCATGACTGACCACACACACACACACACACACACACACAACATTGTCCACATACTACACCTCCTGTCATTATGACCATTGATTGAGGCACTTCAGCCGATTAATCACTGATTGATATCAACTGAAATTATACACGGTATGCTAGAAATGACCACTACTGTTCTACAGTCACATCAGCTCTGTGCAGCATTTGGAGACAGAAATCAGTGTTGGCCGCCGTGTGTAGATGGGCCGTGTGAAGCTCGGTGCAGGGCAGGCAGGCAGCTGTGTGAGCGTGAGTGTACTGACCGGTAGAGAGGCCGCGGTGCTGGTACAGAGCTGGCGGTCGTCATGCCTCCTGTCTCCCGGCGTTCCTCATCCTCATCCAGTGACTCGACTGTCAGCCGACCACAGCCCAGCAGAGTGGCTACAGTCGACGCCGTACCACGATCCTCCACACGAACTGATGACAGCAATGCCGGCCACAAGAACACAGAGAGCAAACGTGACCTCAGCATCTGATAGTCGTGTGTGTTACGGATCACTTTCATCCAGTGCTGCGCGTGCCACTCAGACCTGATCACCTGTGGATAGGAGAATGACAACATTCTCTCAGCTCGACTACGACAATGTTTCTTCCTCGGTGTCGCGGTGGCCTGCGTGCTCGCTGTCGGCCACCGCCGCTGAGTTGTACCTGTGACTGTCTCTGACGCCGGCGTCAGTGACAGCGCTGACTGATTCAACTCTTGCTTCAGTTCTTTGGGAACTCGCAGGACGCTGTCCACGTGGAATTTCCCGGCCACGCGTAGCAGCTGAAGCCGGTCCAGCAGCAGACACTTGAACGCCGTGAGGCTCGTAGTTGTCGGTGGCAACGGCGGCATTCTGTACAGACGAGATGCAAGCTCACCAGACAATGGACGACGAAACATCGACCGAGGCTTCCGCTTGGCGGCGGCGGCCTTGTTTGCAGCAGCAGTCACCTAGCAGACAATCACATGTTGTCACTTGACGTATCCACACTGACAAAGTATCAGTAATGGTCACTCTATACATCCACCAAATTGGTGGAGGGGTCAGTTAAACAATAACCAGGAAGTACTGCCCGATATACACGCCTGGTACAGCAGCTGGTTGTAGGCAGTGCAGCAAGCAGTCCAGTGATCAAAACTGATGGATTAACTGCAATGGCCAGAAATATGTGACATCTAAAACAACACGTTAACTGCTGACAATCATATAATAAACACACAAACTTGGCGATTATCAGTTGCAGAATAACTGCATACACATGCGGGGTTGGTAATTTTTTTGGCATTCCTAAGACCTGATTCGAAAATTGTGGCGTCACCATTACACATTCTAAACAACAAAGTCAATAACTGCTCATCACTGTATGTCTGCATCAAATCTAGCGATGAGATGAATAAGCAACGAGAGAAAACTTTGCGTTATGTCACAGAATCTCAGCAAGTCACCTTGTCGTGTGTCGGTGGCTTATGTGTCTCATGTCCAGCAGAGCCCTGCGCACTGCTAGTATGAGCAGTGGACGATGACGTCACGTTACGTGGCTCAGTCTTTATTCCATTCACAGTCAGTGACCGCTCAGACACTGGCACGGTGGTCGACGCTGGGTCACTACGTCCACCATCATCAGTCGACACTGAGTCTGCGACAGTCGGCAGATGAGCTGACAGTGTTGGTACGGAGGCTGGAGCAGTCATGACGATGTCGTCTGTAGCAGTCATGACCCCGCTGTCGTTATCAGTTGACTGGTGTGCTGTGTCGACGTCACTTCTCACCGGCGTAGCAACAAACACATACTTGTGATAGTTCATTGCCTACCATCACACACACACATCATCACAACTCATACATATTCATCACTCATCCCATACACCAGAGCCATACCTGTCAGATCTCTTGTATTTTACATGAGATGCTGTATTTCACCAAATTCGCCCACCCTCTCAGTTGCGGCAACTAGCCCATCTCTCTTCTCTCTCCTGCATCACACAAGGAAGCTGCTGGATGGAGCTAAAGCCTTAGTGTACGGCAGCACTAGCGTCGACCGTTGAAGGTGTGATAATCAGTAGTCCGGTCGAGGACACGGTTGATCGCAAATCACCGACTGCCGTGGAGTTTTTTTTCTAACTCCACAGTTGTGCATACAAAAAAAGTCACGTGAGCAAAATCATGCCCCTTTTAAGGGTGATTTGTCATCCTTTTTGCAAGACATATTGTCTCCATTTGTACAAAATTTGAGCTCTAGCTTCAGCCATTCCTGAGATATGGATAGGGCCCCCAAAATTTAAAACGTGTCACGTGATGTAACCACGCCCCTTTCAGGGACGGTTTGTCGTCATCGGCTGGGACTAGCTACGATCAACCTGTACACCAAATATGAAGTCTCTATGTTTACTCACTATGAAGATATGAAAGACGACAAAAAATGCAAAAATTGGGGTGGTTTAGGGTGTTAGGGGTCACCCAAGGTCATCGGAAACATCGCCATTTGATAGATCGTGTATGACTTCCTATTCGACTTTAATAGAAACTATGCGCCTATCTTGTACCGTTTTTGAGTTATAGCGCGTTTTTCGTCAAAAGTGGCGAATTTTTACCCACCCCACCTGCATTTGTTGCCCCCATAGGGGGTGATCCAATTCGAATTTTGCCGTATCTTTGGTATCAGAAAACTAGAGTCATGGGGCTATCGTGTGGTGTTATTTGCGTAATCCTACATTTAGACGTTTTGATACAATACCGGAGTGTGACTGTCACAGGCACACACACAGACAGACAGACGGACACACGACGACAGCATGTACCGCGCTTAGCATAGCATCTCGCGGTAAAAATTGAAAAATAGCTATATCTCTGCAACGGAACAACCAATTTTGACAAAAATTTTGCACAGTGATGCGACTGCGCCCTACAGGCACTGTCAACTACACTGTAATAGAATTTACATACTTCGAAAATCTAAGATGGCAGTAGCGACCATTTTCGAAAAATCACAACATCTCCACAATGGATGGGCAAATTTTGACGAAATTTGGCACGGTGACAAGTCTCGGCCATCCAGACCCAGTCAGCAAACAAAATTTAACATGGTGGCCAACAGCCATCTGGAAAATTAAATATTATGATATATTTTTTAAAAATTTGCAGATTTCAGCAAAATTTTAGTGTGCACTGCATAATGGCTCTCACTAGCCTAAGTGCTGCAAAATGTACTGTAGATAATAATAAGACAGCAAATATAAATGATAAAACTGCAAAAATCATAAGGAGGTGATATTACTCAGCATCACGTTGACATATAGGCGACGTGATGGTCGGTAATATAATCTTTTTATGATTTTTGCAGTTTGTGAACCATGGCTGTTAACACAGACTGCAGTTTATCACTTATACACAGATAATAATTAGTCTAAGCCACGCAGAACGTCTTTGAGTCAACAAGCTGTTACGACATGTGTCCGACATCTTTCAGTCAACAACTGTGCCGACACTCATCAACCATTTCTGAAATTTTTGGCAGAAAACTGTACTATCTGTGCGGAAACAGACAAACGGCATCATTTCACAGTAATGCGGCTGAGTTGTGTCAGAGTTGAGCTGCAATGACCGACTGACTGATGTTGCACGTTGTGGCTGATCACGCACAGTGCGGCTATGAGCGAGCGAGCGAGCGGTCATTCACGTCACAGTGTGATGTTATTTGTTGGCAAACCATCATATGATATTGTTGCGACTGCTGACTTTGTCATCAACATATATGTCAACTTAGCGGAATCATTCAACGTGTGTTGAAGTCACCGCAAGCTGACACTGAGCATTATTAATAGGCTTACATTAGTGAAGAGTCGCGTCACTTTAGAGCTGATCTCTGAGCTTTCAGTCGACGCCGACTGTGAGTCGTCAGCGTCCAACGACGGCTTCAACGCTGCACACGAGTGAGTGAGTTAGTAAGTAAGAGAATTGACAATAACATGACGTACAGTCACAACAACTTGTAGATTATGATATGGAACTAACAACACCGAGTTGGTCTCATGTAGTGTTATTAGCTATTCAGTTCACCAACCAACCAATCAACAGTTGAGTGTTGATCTGTGTAAGAGACGTGGAATAATGGTGCCACACGGCACAGCTATTGCACGTACCAAACAACACTCATCAGCAATCAACAAAAACCAACAAACATCAAGATGTCGCACGGTTTAGTAAACATACACATCTTAACAACAGACAGACACTCTGCCTACACAAGTACAACTGTAGCGTCTGCCAGTCAATGTCATGACGGCACTGAGACATACACTGCAACTGCCCTAGCAGTCACACACTCGTCCATCCAGTCACGACTTGATTAAACTAACTCCAGTTTCTAGCCACAACTTCCACGACCAACATAAACAAGCTACAGTGAGTGAGTCCCTAACACACTTGCACAGACTGTTCTACCAAACCTACAGTCTACTCACGTTTCCCGACCCGAACTCACATACACTGGTTACCGACCGCGATAGGTCATGCAATCGGCTCCGGCCGTTTCCACCCTAACTTTGAACCAAGTGACCTTTGACCTTACCTTTTGCACGTGTATGGGTCATGACCGTTGGGACTGAGAGTCTCAGTTCAAGACACGGTTGGTGGGATCTCGATACAAGACACGGTTGATGGGACCTCAATACTCAGTCGAGGGCAGTTATCTAGTGACTACTCGGTGGTGCATGTTACACACTGTTACAAATGATAACTAGAATACCTAGCGGTATATGGTCGCGCCTCTATGGGTGACTACTATGGATGTGTGTTCCGCGTATTGGCAGTTTTCCGCCAGCTCTCAACACATGGTCAAAACTTTGACCCTGAAACATTATATGAGCCTATTTAATTTGAAACTTTGCACCAATATGCGTCGACATCATTTTAGCAATCAAGCGTGAAAATGTGGTGAGCGGCCTGACCTGTAGGTAAGTCGTTTAAAAAGGGGGTACAAATAAAAATTTTGGGTTACATTTCACCTATTTGCCCAGAAGCCCCACAAGGAGAAATTTATACCAAATTTTGCACAGCTGTGGAAGTCAAGATCGGTTAAGCAACGTCGGTTCTGTAGGGGGTTGAAAATGGAGGTTTCCCATAGACTAAGCCATTGTCTGCTGATGTGACTGCGCAGCCATCAAGTGATGTTGGTGTGTGTGTGAAATGAAAGTTGAGAGTTGGTGGCTAGTGACCGGTGCTGCGTGGTTGACGGCCGGGCGTGTGTCGGCCGTGTTTCAACAGTAGACTGATGATGCTGTTTTCAACATCAATTTCTTCCGCCGACACGTGGCGCCCTCCAGGTCGTCGACCTACATGTCGCTGATTCACTGTCGACGTCGTCTCCTCAGTCGGCGCCGGCGGCGGCGGTCGTGGCTCGGTCCTGCCACGCATTGCTCGCTGCAATAAACACTCACTACTCTCAGTGACAGCAATAAACACTGCCTGTTACTGTGATCACTTACTCCAACAAACGTTACTGCTGAACATTCCGGCATTTATTGAACGATGACTTCTGTTTCAACAGGACAAGCACCGGCACACCAATCCACCAATCACGCCACACTGTGGCCGCGAGTTCATTCTACCACAGCAGTAGCCTCCAAATACTCTGATGAACTAAATTGTGTGGATTGCTCAGTGTGGACAGCATTGCAAAAGATGATGTATCGTAATGAAATTTCAGACATTGACTGACTGAAACACATGCTAATCGACTGTTGGACTCAAGAGCTCTGGACACACTGAACCGAGTGATCAATCAGCTGCTGATGATTGATTGTTATCACGGTATAGGACGCCCATGATGAATTTCGTCTAGATCAACTCTGTGTGCAGACGATCATTGCTGATACTTTCATTACATGTTTGAGTTTAAAAAATTGGGTAAAGCTTAAATTCCATGGGACTGACACCGACACGGACTTCCGGGATGCGCCTATTTGTAATTTTGTAAATGTGTACACAATAGTTTATCACGTACAGTACATGTACACGTGTACACGCGCGCATCCCCAACGGACATCCTAGCGCGAGGGCGGGCGAGTATCCTCTCGTGGAAGTCGGCGAGGAAGTCGGTGCCGTGTCGGTCCCGTAGAATTTAAGCTTAAAATGTATGCATTTTTGTCAAATTCAGCATAATTTCAGGTGTAGTAAATATTTATGCAAACTAAGCAAAGAATATTTAAACGTACTGACAAGCAAGTTTTGTACTTTTTCTAGACAAAATTCTAAAACTTTTGACATGTCACGTCATTTTCCCATTAACCATCGCAAAGTTATCAACTCACAATAATGGTCTGGTTATTTTTGGCGCACCCTGTAGTTCTACAGTGGAGGTAAAGGTACAGGTAGAGGCAGCGGTCAATGTGTCAAACTATCAACCAGAGACGTTGGCAATGTTCCACACTCTTAGCTGCATAGCTTAAATTCTCTCATAACGCAGCTGTAAACTAAAGTGATAATTACATATCCTGTCCACCACACCTTACAATATGTTACTACACTACCTTGTGAAATATCTCTCTGGCACCAGAGACAAGAGAAAACAAGCAAAGTTAACCGACCCATTCCTTGTCAGCAAGCAGTTTCTCCCACTTGGCGTGAAAGTTGTATCGTCCAGCAAGATGCTTTTTCATCCGTCGTTCATCATCTCTCTCCTCCGAATCGCTGCGCTGACGACGGCGACCAACCGGCACGTAGTTGTACGTGGAGCGCAAGTTGACAGAGCCAGGGGGCCGAGGGATGAACAAACCTGGCATTATGACAGACACGGCGACGGCACTAGATCAACTGAGACACGAGGGCATTATCAACAATGTAACAATTCAATGCAACACTAACAGCATCAATATTGGCAAGTATTTAATGCAAACTTCAAAGCTTGTTTTAATGTGAATTCCGCTTTGTCAATTCTGTTGTGCCTAACACGTGGTCGGGACAATCGTCTTGTGACTGTGTTTGTGGATCGTACCAGAAATCACTCATTTGTTACTGTTACCAAAGCCGTCTGCTACTCAGTCTAAGAACAAAAACTTTCCCACAAATTGACGCTTAACAATCACTTAAAACATTTACAAAATATCTAATATTCAAAGTCCAAATAATCTTGAATGCAAATGTGAACTCTGTCACATGTTTACTAATGTGAAACAGATGCAGAAAGAGTTAAATGAAGGGTTAACCACTACAATCAGCACGCAGCTTGCACGCTGTAGTCTACTTCACATTAACGGCATGACAGACTCCTCAATGCACCGACCGACGACAGACAATCATCAGAACATGACATATCAGCAAGTCAGACCTACAAGGCACTGTGTCGCTGTTGAAATGCATCTGGCCATGTCTGTAAACTGTTGCTGTGAGCTAGCAGCAAGTGTTGTAGGCAACAATTAAGCAGTGTGTCCATGTCTGTCTGTCTCACCATGCTCGCGGTCATGTTTCATCATCTCAAGTTGACTCGCAAAATGTTGCTTCTTCTCAGGGTCGGTCGCGTTGTACAGTTTCACCTCCAGCGTGTCATAAATCCTCTACACACGCACGCATGCATGCACACATGCACGCACGCATGCACAACAGCACAAACATCTGCTGTGATGACTATTGGCCGACATTTGGCTACAACTAAACGCAATCTTAAACTCTATGCTTAACTTTCAGATCCAGCCTTGCTGTGAATGATATTCAGTATCTCTCAGAAGTGTCTTGCCATGCAAATGTCGCTGCTGCACAATATAAAATGCATGCGGAGCATCAGTTGTAAACTGTTTGATCTCAACTTGCCCAGTACAGTCCAACAATGCAGTCGGACTCACTCAAACATACAACAATGCAGTCGGTCTCACTCAAACATACAATCTCAACTTGCCCAGTACAGTCCAACAATGCAGTCAGACTCACTCAAACATACAACAATGCAGTCGGACTCACTCAAACATACATACATACGATTCTCTACTTTGCAATGCAATTCTCTGCTTATAGCAACTTTTGGCTGCCATCAAATATCACGCTGTGGATTTGCGCTGAATATTCAGTTTTGGTCGAATGTACACTGTAGTTACCAAAAAAACTGGACCTCTGCTATATTTTTTAATAATTTCAACACACTGGTAAATATCAATAATTTTGGGTAGGCAGAATCTAGTCTCCAATGTCTCCTTGTGTAGCTTACACCATTTCCACACACATCTTACACCATGCGTGAGAAAACCGTATCGACGTATTAATAACGAGATATTACAACAAATCAGCAATTCAATGTGAAAATGTTAACAGAGGCCATGCTAGATTCGTCAATAGAGCAAATGTTCAAAACGGCATGACACAAGCTGCAAGACGTCGTCTACATTCTTCAGTCGCGTGCGTCGTCGTCGACAACTGTCTGTCTGCTGTACGCCACACCAGACTCCATTCAGACACTGTCCAAGTTGTTCTTTTGAAATCATTCAAGGTCATTTCGTTCTATTCTTTTGTTGCAAATTCTTTCACCAAACTCTTAGCTCCAAAATATTTAAAACTCATACATATTTTTACCAGTAAAATATGGTTCTCCTTGCACAGACGCATTTCCTTCATTAGCATCATCTGCGCTGTAGGTGGCTGTCCTGGAAGCAGAGTAAGCTGGTACCCAGTTTTATATAAACTCATCAGCTACTTACGTGAAGACTTAAGGCTCATTGTAGATTCACTGTACCAAAAATTCTTATTATTGACAAATATATTTAATTAAGTTAATTGAAACAGAGGTCTGGCTTTTTTAACCATAGTTTAGATTATCATTCTAGTTCGGTGACTCATACAGCTTATGCTGGAAGTGACATCATGGCTGACTTCCAGCCCAGTGTTTTGTCACAACAGAATACAAAGATAATATTCCAAACGGCGCCAACACAAATGGCTGCAACACAACAACTACAGATATATCAGGTCGTGAGTTGAGTGTGTGTGTGTGTGTGTGAATACAGTACCTGGCCGTCAGCGGTGGCGTGTAGAGCAGCGTCGGTGTCAGTCAGTGATGATATCAACTCATCAGCTGCATCACCCGTCACACTGGCTGCAGTGGTAGCGACAACACACACACACACACACACACACAACACACTGCCACGTGTACTTAGTGTACACTCGACACACTAACTACCACGTGTACTTAGTGAAGGGCTAGCTACGATTCTATCTCTCACTTGACAATACATACAGCACTGCAGATACAGCCGCGATCTCACAATGTACTCAATAACAGTATTATCGCGGCTACTTAACCGCACACACACGTTTAATGCCCTGGGACTACCTGGTTTAGCTTGTACGAGAAATGTAAAGCTAATCATATTGTTTCGCCACATGATATTTCTCGTCTACAGAAACAAGTAGACGCGCGCTACCAGTGCGGCAGGTTTCTGGTCGTTGTCCGTCGCCGCCGCCGCCGCCGCCGCTGTGTGTGTCGTCAACGCACCAAGCAGCGCATGCTCTACTTGGCGCAAGTGACCGACGTGATCTTTCCACTTCTCATCACGCCGCTCGTGTGTTCGCTGCAGTTCCAACAGTTCCGTCACTTTGCCACCGCGACGTCGGCGACGAACCCACTTACGATAGTTCTACACAACCAGCCAGCGAGTCAGCCAGCGAGTCAGCCGAGTACACACACACACATGTACACTGACGTCGGCGACTGTTCACTTGTGAGTCTGTCTGCTGGTTTCTGAGTCTGCCGGTTTCTCTCATCGCAATGAATACATCTTCACTAAACTGTCACAACGGCATCGGACTGAAAAAACAACTGACAGGATCTGAGAGAGCTACACGGCATGGAGACACACAATCTGCTGCACTACTGCAGAAATACAGCAACATTGCTAAACGCAAATTGGGAATAGGCCGCATCGCAATATCAGCGGTTGGCCAGTGGGAATGCTAGATGGCAACATTCTGGAAAATCCCAACAGACAGACAGACGGGTAGACAGAGAGAGAGAGATGAGAGAGTGGTGGTACGTTGTCATGCAGCATCTTCCAGTGTAGCAGACGTCGATATCTCTGCAGACACTGATTGTCTGTACGCGTCGGCAGATACTGCACTGACAACTGCTGCCAACGACCTACATAGAGTAACACAATGTAACATAGAGTAACAACATGCTTTGGACTTATGTTAGGTAGCGACATTTAGAAATATTCTTACTTACTTACATAGAGCTATCATCAACCTATATAGAGCAACACAACATAATATAGTAAACTGCCAATGATCAAATACATGGAAAGGCTGAGTATACTGAGACTAACTACTGACACATACAAATTACTAAACCTTTCATATCATGACATGAAGTGATATAAAATAATAATATAATAACAAGAAGCATTTGAAAAATGTTGGGCCCATTCGTCACAACGAGCCGCCTCACGCCAATTCACCAGGTGTCGCCACTGTACTGTCGCACGCCGCCTGCGCATCGATGTCCACAACGACGACGCGTGACAGGGGACCGCTGTGGCCCCATGGAATGGGCCCAATAATAATATACACAGCATGCTAGTGAGTATTGAGTAGCAAAGCGAGTACTGAGTACTGAGTACTACTGACCAGTGCCAATCTGCTGGACTGCTAGCCACAGTGACCGGTCTTCCTCGTACGTCCAGCCTCCGAAACTGATGCCGGTGTCCAACGAGTTCTTCCAACTGTCACAATCAACACTCACTCCATTACAACATAAAATGTTAGCAGCGTGACGTGTGTGTGTGCTGTAGTGTGTGTGTGTGTGTGACGTGTCTGTGTGAGTGTGTGTGTGCTGCAGTGTGTGTGTGTGTGTGTGTGCGTGCTGTAGTGTGTGTGTGTGTGTGCCGACGTGTGAGTCAGCACTACTCATGTGGTTGGTTGTGACTCACTCACCGCTCACGACACTGCAGACTGTTGCGTCCTGGCATGTACTCAGCGACCTTCATCCAGTTGGATGTACCAAACCTCTGCACGGCGTCCATTAGTTGCTGTAGCAAACAGGACACAGACCATGTCGTCATGGGCACAGGCCACGTCACAACACACACACACACACACAGACAGACAGGCATGTGACAGAATGAGACGCACGCCACATCGTCGGCTACATGCTGGACATACGACTCTCACGGCATCAATGTGATGCGTGCTACAACCGACTGACACACAGTGTCAGCTAATTCTACACGTCAACTGTGCACGTATGACATACGCATTCCTGGTCGTCAGGCTGTCACTTCACTCGACATCATCGTAAACCCACTTGTCACAACACTGCACACCGTATGTCACTTAGTGTGTCTGCATCGTCACTCACACAGTCTTCATTCACCGCCTCACTCACTCACTCACTCACGTGTCGACACTAACAACTGACAATTCTACTTTCAGCAATTTGCAACATCACCGGCGGCCGACAGTCGACACGTGAACACTTGAGCAGCTGTGCCAATCAACGTCACTACAGCTACAACGACCGACAGCCGTGTTACTGAGTCCAACTGAACAGTACAGACAGACAGACAGACAGACACACGCCACTCACGGCATCCTCGTGTTCATTCCATCGGCCGCGGGTCAAGTGTGTTGGGTACATCTGATCCCAGCGCTTGGCACATTGCTCCCGACTACGACCCTCGACACAGTACGCCACTACACACACAAACATTTATCACCAGCTGCAACTCTCACAATCATTAGTCTATAACTCCCGGATCGCTAAACTGAATCTCACCAAATTTTCATAGGATGTGCAGAAATGATTGCCAATTAACCTGCTGAAATCAAAATTGTAATATTCCAATCCGTTTCGAAATGCCAGTATGCCAAATGAACGAAAATCTTAAATTCTGGCCGAGTCGCAACACAATTTTCATTTCTACCTCACTTTAACTCAAAAACTATTGAACCGATTTTCACCATCTTTTTACAACGTCCCTAAAGGAATCAAAAAAAAGAGGTCCGGATCGAGAAAATTCACGCAAATACCTTTCGTTTGGTGAAAAGGTCGTGAAAATCGGTCCAGTAGATCCTGAGATAATTTGTCTCAAGTTAAAAAAAAAAAGAAATTACGGAAGGTAAAATATATAGCCGGTCGGCAAGTTTGCCGAGCGGGCTAAATAACTGTCAATTATGCATGCATGACACCACCACGTGACTAACGTGATTGGCTTCAACAATTCTTGTCTCACAAATATTATGCTAATGATGTTTCAAGATGCTACAACAAACAATTATTTTATTGTAATTTCAACATCTACTTAATTTGTTATATATTTCTACACGTGCAGGTGTGTGTAGAAATGTGTGTCTCACGGACCGTACGACCACGGAATGCTGTCACCGTCGCGGTACGTGTTGACGATGTCCTTCAAGTGATCGTCTTCTTCCGGCGTCCACTTACTACGCAACAACAACAACCACGACTTGATTGTCATGTAGTTTGGGGTCTGATGGGCCTAAGAAACTATGTATAAGTTTGGGGTTCAGATCCCCCCCACAATATTTGCAAATCTTTAGAGGAAATAAAGCACTACAGTGTAACATAAAGGGAAAATGTGGTATCAGCCATGCAAAAACGGCTGAACCAATCGTGCTGTCACTTGGGGTGGTTAGTGGGGTGACCGAAAGGGGCAACGTCTGTTCACACAATGTGTCACATTTTCCATGTTGACGGGGTCCTTGGAGGTCAGGGGAGATGGTTCATTGAAGCATGAATGGTGAAAGTCGACCAGTTTGGTCAAAACTTAAGTGACAACTGAGAGCACGTACCCAGTCTGCAGGCACGGGTTGAGCTTGGTCTGATATCTCTGCAGACACTGGAATGCCGTGCGATTTGTCTACAACATCACAGCATCATTCATCTCACAATGTCTACGCTGGCTGCATGCACCACACTCGACACTGTATAGCATCAGGCCGGTGTCTGTCTGTCTGTCAGTCCGTCTGTCACATCTTTCTTTAAAATGGCAACAGCACTTAATCTCCATTAATATGAACGGAGTCTGCTGCTATGCTGTGTTATGGCCAGTGTACATTTCATCCCTTCTGTACAACAGCTCATGCGTGCACTTGTTTGTTTACCTCTGCCTGATTTTCTCCAGTATTGTAAAAAGTTTAAACAAACCGAGGCAAAACTAGATAATAAAAGTAAAGCGTGGTCCAGTACAATTGTGACGAGTTAGGGTGAGGGGTAATGCTAGTGTGAAAGGCGGGGAAAATTCAGTGCGCTGGCCATGACATTCCAGATACACTGACATACATGACAACTAAGTGCAGTACAGTTAGGCTGAAGAAGAATCAGGGTTGGGGGGTTGGTGCACGGTGTGGGGGCTGGTGCACGGTGTCGGTGCATGGTGTGGGGGCTGGTGAATGGTGTGTTACCTTGAGTTCGGTGGCCATAGCGTCCCAGTTGACGCCGGTGAACTTGACGACAAGGTTGAGAAGTGCGTGGTCCTCGTCTGTCGTCCACCGCGACGTGTTGATCAGCGGGTGAGCCGCGTTCTTCCAGAACAACTTACAACTCAGCGACGTCCGCTGAGCTTCAAACTACACTCACACACACACACACACACACAGCCATACCATGCAGGCACACACACAGCCACACACACATGGGCACACACACAGCCACACACAGGCACATGGGCACATGCACACACACACACACACACACACACGAGCGGTCACCGACTATTAATCGACGACAGATGTGTGT
>Ga0209782_1000559_pt1 | contig 16731 bp, 5 predicted proteins | sample WorMetmaBAHAMAS1_FD_187390 | JGI IMG/M metagenome (GOLD analysis project Ga0209782, IMG submission 187390) | Marine gutless worms symbiont microbial communities from Max Planck institute for Marine Microbiology, Germany - Inanidrilus... | ecosystem: Host-associated > Annelida > Digestive system >...
AGTTTTATATTAGCACTTTATATTGTGTGTAATAGTTTTATGTGTATGTTTTTGCTAACTGTGGGGCATGTAAGTGGCGTTCACCGCCCTTTGCCACGTTGATTTTAAATAAAATACATCTGTGAGTTATCGGGGTCCTGTGGGGAAACCCAGGTGACCCGCCGTTGAATTTTTGAAGGCAGGGTGACGTACAGTTTAACTTTTAAGTATGCTGTATGTAGGCATTCGGCTAAACCTAGGCCCACATCGTAGTCGCCACGATTTGGCACTATTGAGATGATTGACGGGCACAGGAAGCAAAATGAAAGTGGGGGTGGGCAAATTCCGGCGCAAAGTGCCGGAAAAAAAATTTTTTCGGCCCCCACTTTTGGGCCCCCCACAATAACTGCAGATGAGAAATAAAGAATGCTATTCATTTAAGTGATTTCTTGTATACTACGCAAGATGTTATCTGTGACTGTGTTACAGCAGGCAGTTGGTCAAATAAATACAGCATTGTAACACTACTTTGAAAATGTTTTATTATGCGACAATGAAAATCGAATAAATCGAGAATCAAGCAAATCAAGGATTTGTAACCATAACAAATAGTGTAACAAAATTTGCTGCATATGAGGCCCGAATCCTCCTCTGTGAAAGCTGTAAATTTGGTGAAAAAACCGATTACAGTAACTGACAGAATAAATTTTTCCTAAGGGATTGTTTTTACGTAATGTCTATACACACGGCTGGCTGGTGTACTAAAAATAGATATGTAAATATATGTATATATGTCGATTCATTATGATTGTTTGCAGCAAGCTCACCGACTAGTGTTGTAGCTCCGCTGGGAGTGCACTGGACTGCATTGCTGCATTTTCTGGGATCGGGATCGAATCCCGGCAGATGAATTTTTTTCTATTTTATATCTTTTATTTGTTTTTGTACTCAAATTTGTGTTTTATTTCACAACATTTTCACTTATTCAGAATAACATCAAGGTGATGTAGAGCTGTAGATTATGCATAGCCTATTGTGGCTAATCATTGCATGCACAGCCAGCCGTGTGACGACCATTTCGCTTTTTGTCTGAACACACGGCGTCGGCTAGCCGTGTGTATAGCATCAGTCTTGTTTTTATTGGTGCACCCTTTTGCAGGGCCTATGCTGTATGCATGCAGTTTGTCACAGACTAACAGTGTTGTAAATACTTCTATGCATTATAATTACTAGTTCTATATTATTAACAAATCCATATTCTGTAACATCAAAATTTATATTTATAAATTCTTTGCACAGTTTAAAATTCCGTGAAAGCAATGATGGATATACCCACAGACATTAAATATTTTCTCTAGACTTCTAAGTTCTTACGTCCAATTAGAACAGCAGAAGCCTTTGAGGCCGTCGCTTGGCTTCACCAAAGAACAGGCTGTGGATATACCACTACCAGCTCTCAGAAATAGCTATTGTAACTAATGTGCTGCAGGAGGCTCGGTTTTCTACCAGTACAACATAATAAGCATCACTGTTTCGACACATCTTTAAAAATAACATACTGAAGTATCATAGGTTAAATAAGATTTCTAAAAACATGTTTGTAGTAATTAGTTAGTAGTCTTATTAGTCAAACTGAGCATTTGGCCGAATGAAGTCCAAAGGATTGGATTTAAAATTTAACTGTTTGCATATTCTTACTGATAATTTTTGCTGAATATATTTAGCAGATTATGAATTTACTTTCAAATAAGTAGAAATTTTTAAAGATTCAATCAATGACTGTGGTTAACAAAATTCCGTAGGCTAACAACACCAAGGTGAATATATATGCTACTACACGCTCTGCGATATCCGATATGTGGCATCTTAGAAAACATTTACTTACTTGCTTACTTAATATGCATAGAACAATGCACAATGACAAACTGATGCACTAAGCAGCACGTAAATAAAACAACAGCATACTGACTAGTGACATAAAGATGACTTGAGCACATATTTAGCTGCATGTCTTCATCGAGCTCTCATAGACTAACGAGACCTAACAAACTTTCCATGATTTTTTTTACTTAACTCTAGTGTTGGAATGGTATTTTTTTAAACATATGTTGCAATTAGGGGGTAAATGACCCCCAGGTGTATCTCAGAACGGGTTCTGTGCCACCTAGAGATAAAATTCCAAAGGCTATACCCATGTTTTTGAGGGTAAGCTTTTCAGTGGTCCCATGCCAACCCTCACTGGTGATTCCTTCACCCCAAAATTCAAGATGGCACCCGAAAACCGGAAGTAGTTACATTTTGGCATGTGTGTTTGCATCTGAACAATATTTGAGTCAATTATTATGTTTTCCTAGTTGGCAAATTAAATAACACGTCATTTGGACCAGAATTGATTTTGATGTCATATTGCAAAATAGCGGCAGAAAAGCTAAGGTACTTTCAGTTTGGCAAATATAGGTAAGTTAGAGTACCATTGTCAGAACTTATTTATGTATGAACAGTGCAACTATACTGGAAGTACTTCCGGTTTTGGAACACTGTTTTGAATTTGGACTTCAATAATGCTGCAAAAGCTTGCATTACTTTTTTCACAACACAACACAAGAAATCTAGCATTGCCTGAATGTGAACGCTATGTGCAGTACTAAAATTACTTCCAGTTTGTGGTCGCCATCTTGAAAGATGGATCATGGATTTGCAGTAAATGCTAAAAGTAGGCTTACTTATCAAGCTTCCGTGTCTTCCACATCCCCTAAAACATACGATTACGGTCTTACATCGCTAGGATGTGAGCAACACGTGCCAAACTGAAACTATTTTTGCTTTCTTTGTCTGCCATATTTATTTCCAGTGTTACAGTGACACCCAGTCCGCAACGCGAGGATGTATAGGTTTTGCCTTGTGTGTGTCTGCCAGGGTGCCAAAAACTAATAATTTCATCACTACATCACATTTTGCATTCACCTGGGGGGGGGGTTCGGACCCATTCAGGCATGTCTGTTTGTCTGTCAGGGCCCGAGTGTGTCCGGGGATTTTTGCCCATTTAACGGACTTTGTTCAACTCCTGATCACTTTCAAACACTGCCTGGGCATGCTGACAAAAAAGCATACCCATATCCCTCTCCCGCCTACCCATATCCCCTCCCTCCAGCGGCGGGCTGTGTGATCCAGCCTTGAGCTGATTCTAGTTTTTCATATTCGAATTCTTAATTCATTTGCAACAGTCTGTCTTCTACTTTAGCCCCAGAAAACTTCCAATTTCTGCTCAAGCTCCTTATCTAGCTGGATGCTTTTGAAAACTTTTGACTCACTTGCTACAATACCAATGGAGATCTTTATGTGAATTAAGCAGATCATATTCTAATTCAGTGAGTTTTATCAAAGAATCCATCAGAACATTAATAGACTGTTCGCACCATACGGATAGGCATGAAAATGTGCGTGTATGCTGCAGTCAGAAACTTGAACTGAAAACAATGACTACCTTCACACTATACTTCAACATGCACATCCATGCATTGTATGAACAGCCCTTGTGGGGCTGTTTCTAGCATTACACAATGCATGCAACAAACGGTTACTGGGAAACAATATCTACGGTTTATCATTCTTGTTTTTCTTCTTATGCAAAAGAAGGAAACTTAGGCATAAATATCCACTATCATTATGCTATTATATTGAATGCGTGTGAGTTGTGTATAATTTCACACAAGGTCATAACATTTCTTGCATTGCATGCACTACCTAAAATCTATAAACACATTGCACACAGCGCAAGGCGCATAGCCGTTCCTCGGCACCATACCTTGGATCGGCAGTGGCTGGGAGTAACGTGCAGTGGCAACATTGACTGTCAGCTGTTGCCCTCAGGCTGCAGGTTATCGCTGTGGATTGGCACCAACTGCTGACAGCTCATACACATCTGTTGTTTTTATAGGTGGACCAAAAGGTATTGTGTCTCCTTTCCATGATGTGCCGTTGTTTGCTAATTCTGATAAAACTGTCTTCAATATGGTCGTTGAAATTCCGCGTTGGACAAATGCTAAAATGGAGGTTAGAGTTTCGTACTTTTGTCTGTGTTGATTAATTAGTAAGTAATGGTACACGGTACTAAGCATGATATTGCCATGTTATAGGAATCATACTGCTGAGTGATTGTGCACTAATAGTGATTGTGCACTAATGCCATGCATTTATGCTCAGATTTTTTTAATAGCCATATAAAGTGAAAGAATGAATTAGGACCTGTTGAAATAGGCTTTTACCACTAGAGTTAGAACGATCCACAAAAACTGGACTGGACTGATTCAGTACCTGGTCCAGTAGAGATGAATGGCGATGAAATGTGTCATGTTTGTTGCAACAGTTGATGGTAATTAGCTGGTAATCCAATTAGCAGTGGTGTGACTGATGGCACTAGCATTACCTCTTATCATTCATCTCCTATCTCGTTATCCGTAACTTCCTGTCTCTTTCAGTTGGCTTAAAACCTACCTTTACTGCAGTCATTTCTGTTCTGTCTGGAATTGACTGCATGGTTTCTCACTGCTATGTTACTTTTGAGTATCTCCAGTTTATGTGTTTAGCTTTTCCATTAATTTTTATATATTAGTTCTACTACATAATGACATAAAAAATGTCAGCTGGTTATGAGTTCTGACGTTGATAGGTGTATTCACATTAGCATGTGTTTGTTAGATTAGCCGAGATGATAAACTGAACCCGATCAAACAAGATTCCAAAAAAGGAAAAATACGTTTTGTTGACAACTGCTTTCCTCACCATGGATACATATGGAACTATGGAGCTTTTCCACAGGTGAACACTGTATATGCCTGGGTAGTCATATTGCTTTGAGTAGTTACTTAGTGGTAATGTAAGTATTAAATATTGTAATTTGATGAGTCAGATTATGCAGCTTATACTTTTTATTTCCATGTAGCATGCAACAGCATGTGGGGCTTATGATGATTGTCTGCCATGGCTCGGCTGCTCACACAGTATGTGCCGTTCTGTACTGGTACTGTACCAGCTGTCTAGTTAAGGGACACTGATCAGTAGTATCAGCCTCTACCAGGTTTGACAGACATAGTGTCATTATGGTATCCAAACCAGAAACCAAAACCTAGGTGTTTTTCTGAGTCCAGACAAGTTTAAAACCTAGGGGTTTTTTTTGCTGAAATTTACGGTTTTCAGACCATCTGTACACTAAAATTGTACAGAATTAAGTTCGCATTTATTCAAGCAAATGTTTCTGTGAACAGTAGAAGTCATGTAACCTAGTCCTGCCATGACCAGTGCAGAGTTGACTGTTTCGCGGGACCTTATCTACGGGAATATTAGCATGCCACAATGTGCAACGCTAGTTTTCGCAGACTGTCGGGAGGAAATTTTCACACCGGTCTGATAACGACAACATTCATGGCAGCAACACAAATGTAAATAAAGAACAAGTTCGTTTGAGCGTAATTTAAGAGGTTTCAGACACACATTAAGAACTATTAACTATTTTATAAATGCATATTAGCTAACATTCTTTAATTTGGCATACTTGCTACTTTGCAGCATTGATTGTTGTAATGGGCTGTTTGCAGTTTGTTACCTTTACTGGCAGATCCAGAAATTTAGAGGGGGAGGGGTACATGGTGAGCACGAAGTGCAAGCTTATTATGGAGGACTGGGGTCTTAGCCACCAGCGGTGTCCAGGGGCAGAGCCCCTGGTTGGGGGTTTGGGCAAAGCCTCGTACTGAAGCTGAAGGCTTCTTAGTCGTTGAAGATCCTCAGTAAACACCAAATTTGCTCCTTTTCTAGTGTTTTCATTGCCTGTGCATACATAGTGCAATAAGTGCTACAAAAAACAGTTAATGCATCAGTGTTCCAAATATACATGTAGGCTAATGACAAACTCAGGAGATGACGTCTGATAGCTAACTCAACTTTACAAATACTGGACTTAGTGTCACTGCGAAAATACGAGTAATGCTACTTCTGCTAATAAATACCACATGCCAACATCATCTGATGCCAGTCGTGTGGACATGTTGTGACTGCACATCACCCTCCATATTTGGAATTAGTCGGAAGTTGATGTCATCATTGCACTCAGCATGGATTGATCTATCCGTGCCCTATCCATCATCTCCGGCTCTCATCTTTTGTTGATATTTATAAGACCTGCTCACCCAGTCTCTGTTCGTGCTTCTGTTTAGCCAAATACCAAATGTCAGTATTCGTCCAATTTCTACATGCTGTCATGATGATAGGGGGCAGGCCCCCTAAAACCACCATGGGGGCCATGGCCAGATAGGTCCCCCTGTATCTGCCGGTGGTTACCTTTTGATCTAGAAATGGACCATTCAGAACACCTGAAACTGTATTTTTTTTTACCGCAAAACCTGCTGAAACCGACCGTAAAGGAAAATTTGGGAACTGTAACAATGCTAACAGACACTGTGCGTAGTATGACCAGATGATGCTCCAGAACCGTTCGTTCAAATATGGTATGAGACTAACTTTGCAAAAGTTGTCATCTAATGCTGTCGTCTTTTTGTCTGCTTTGGGTTTTTGCTGCTGTCAAATTATATGCGATGATGCTGATATTTGTTTGTCAGACTTGGGAAGATCCTCATCATGTTGACTCTCACACTGGACAGAAAGGCGACAACGATCCAATTGATGTCTGTGAAATTGGTTATAAGGTTTGTTTTTCTTGTTACTGACTAGCCAACCTGTTTTTCTTGTTGTACACAATGTCATATCTATTTATAGATAGGTATAATTGCATTTTACTCAAAATTTTTTTAGTTCTTAGTGGCGTTAAGGTATCGGAAACTGCTACCGAAACTAGTTTTTTTTCAAGTGGTACATCACTGACAGCTAGTTTTTTTCCACTACAGTTGAAGGTTTGAGCTCATCTATATGCTACTATTGTGCAGATCAGTTTAATGAATTTATTCTAGCAGCTTTGATTGTCCTCAATACAAGTTTTCAAAGTTGTTTCAACAAGAAGCTCTGCTATTGCAGAGGGACCGTGCAGTGCACTTTGTCAGTCGAAATCTTGTCAACTGGCGTACAAGTACAATACAAAAAAGTTTGCAGTTGAGGAATGACCCTCAAGTACATTCAAGGTTATTAACTGCACTTTCTACAATTAAAAGTGGACAGTTTGTTGCACCTAGCATAAGTGATAGTATTGTTAACGTGTTTACATAGTACCATCTCAGATCAGATGAAAGCTACCTGCTTTTCACAAGATACAGTGGTGACATTTTACAGGTGAGGTGTATAAATTTATAGCTGTCTGATGTGACGTTCATTAGGATTCTGTACGCCAAAAATTGCTAAAATCTGTTCATTTTTGACTGAGTTGTTTAAAGACAATCAAACAGTTATCACTTTCTTTGAAACACGGTCTATATGCTTTTATTCTATTGACTAACACAATTTTTAAATATTTGCGATAGGTTTGTCGTCGTGGTGAAGTGATTCAGGTCAAAGTGCTGGGTATCATGGCACTAATTGATGAAGGTATTTGAATTGACAGTTTGTTACAGTTGCACAACTTGTATTATATTAAATTTATTAACAGAATCCCATGTGCGGTGCACAGTCTAATGCACCCCTGAAACATGGTTGATTTCTGTACTATATAGATTGTTTGTGTGTTTGTTTACTTAATCACTTGCTTCTGCTTTTTAGGGCGAGATGTAATATATACATCTCGCACTTATGCTACGATGTCAGTGTCCATCTGTCTGTCTGTGACGGAATTGCATTGGCGCATTATAGCTAATTTAGGTTTCAAATTCCGATCCAAATTTACTGCGCATTGTGGTCGTGGGGAGGGGTAATCTAAACAGCAACATCTCGCGCTATGCTAGCCACTGCTAGGCCCTGTTGTTGTAACTTACCCGGTACTTTCTTTATATCTTGCTTATATTTTACGTTCTTATTTACATTTTTTTATCTTTTTTTTGAGAATAGGCCCGCTCTGTTTAGAGCCCTGATGTCGTAAGAGGCGACTAAACCGGGGCTCTAATTTATCTCGGTTTATTTTATATTGGAGTATTTTTGTGTTTGTTGATTTGGTGGTTGTATATTTAGTTTTATGTTAGCCTAGGTTCATTTTGATGTTTGTGGTTTTTCGTCTTCCGGCTTTGATTTTGATTTTCTCCATACTAGCCAAGAGATTGTCTGGGAAGAACATCTCCAAAATGACTTCTTTAGTGTCCAGTAGGACATTAAACCTTAACTGAATCAATTAGCAGTTAGAAATATTATTATTGTTAACAGACAAGTACCGGTAATGCATGTCATAATTGCTGATCCCGTAGTATGAGAATGAACCAACAAAAGCCATATTCTCTTCCATCTATGTTTAATAAATATACATTTTTCTGTATTGCTGTATTTTCTCTGTACGTTATCACATGTAACAAGACATTGCTCAAAAACTTAATAGAATTTGTAACAGTACACACTGATTTCATGTGGCATCTACTTTGAATGTAGTGATGAATCACCTGTTAGTTTTTAAATGTTGTGTTGTTGTGATGTGATGTGATTTAGGAGAAACTGATTGGAAGGTTTTAGCCATAAATGTCAATGATCCTTTGGCAGAGCAGATGAATGGTGAGCCAGTGTTTGTGCTTCACTGCGTTACTGGTTTTGCCGTTCTAGATTGCTGGCTGCATTTGCGCTGTAGACTGCTGCGGCTTTTGGAAGCGTAGCTGTTCACTTTTCTGTGTTGTATATTTTTTGTTTGAAAATCTCCACATCTGATAATACATTTAAATTTTTTGCTGTCACTGAAGTACGCATGCACTTTACACGATGCAGTTTCTTTAGCAGCAGGGTAGACATACAGGATGATAAACTGATAGTGTTGTATTTGTTATTTTTTTATTTTTATGTTTAGATGTGTCTGATATTGACTCCCATATGCCGCGCTTCATTGAGGTATTTTCTTTGATCTTTTTAGTATGGTTTTCATATCTCTGCGATGAAAAATTGTCCACAATTTATCTGTTATTGTCATATCTTTTCAGTGCAATAGGAGCATTTGACCCATAAAATTATTGTTCCAGGATTTTTGAATATCTCTGGAAGAAAGTTATTCTGGCTTATTGAATATTGGCATTAATATAGTTGTTAGCCAGTATATATTTTTGAACAAATATTTTTATAAGAATCAGTTTTATTATACCTATTTTCAGCAGTACTTCAAGTACGTGTACTTTATGTATATGTGCATAAACTTTATGTACATTTTGTGGCTAGTATTTTTTGACTTTGCTGCAACTGATTTGATTTCAGGCAACAAAAGAATGGTTTCGTGTTTACAAAATGCCAACAGGAAAGCCACCAAACAATTTTGCATTTGACGGAGCTGCGAAGGACAAAGTCAGTTGAACCTTTGTCGTAATGATGTTTAACAAAAGCCGTTAGGAAGTGGAAGTAGTGACAAAAACGCTTGCATTCAGTGTGGTCCAAAAACTGGACTGTTTTTGACAGCTGATAACTTTGAGATGGTTAATCGTGAAAAGCATGTGATATGTCAAAAGTTTTTTAATTTCATATAGAAAAAGTATAAAACTTGCACATTTCGTCAGTGCATTTAAATATTCTTTGCCTGCACATGAAATTATGCCGAGTTTGACAGAAACGCATGGATTTTAGCCAATTTAACTGGAGCATACAGTGACAGCAACGAGTTTTGACATATCTCCCATTGACCGTCACGAACTTATTAACTCTCAAAAACAGTTTGTTTTTGGACCACTATGCAGGCTTGATAGGCCCAATTCTGAAGCTAAAATTGAAGCTTACATGTATAATACCCACCCACACTTTCATGGCAATGATAAATGCCAGCCATGGCACCACACAGTACCATCAAGTGCATTTACATTTGTTTGCAGGCAATTTGCTTATCTTTTGCTGTGATGCAACAGTTGTCTGCTGTTTACTATTTATCTACATTATTACCCTCCTGCCCACAGTAGGCCTATTTGTGTAATCAGTTTAAGTGAGAAACAGCTTCCACTCTAGTAGCAGTTGTGGCAGTTCATAGCATAGACTGTCTGTTACCAAATGTGCAGCTTTAATGAACACCATCAGTTAAGTCTGGTCTCGTTTGTTACTAGCAGAAAACTCGCTTGCTTATTATTAGTTCATGTGTATAATATGCAGTGCATCTTTAAGTGGGTAGTTATGGTAAAAATTTTGCATGCATATTGCACAAGATTATATGGTATGTGTACATTTAATGTAGTGTATTTGATCTGATTGGTTGAGCTACTATCAGCAACGGCATGTGGGCAGTTAAACTGTGTTTGCAATATCGTCCATTGACCAATGACCCTCAGATTGGCTGTCAACTGACTGTTGTGTAGATATATAATGGAGTATTGTCAGAAAGTAGATTGACTGATTGATTCAGTTAAGGTTGAACTCCTTACTCGACACAGAATAGGTCATTGTGGAACACGCTGTTCCCAGAGAAAGGGTAGATAAGTTATGCTATGTAGGTGACACGTGATGGCAGTGGTCAGAAGTGTACAGTATGATTTTTTGGTACTGTGTTGGCATTAACGTTAACTTGTGTTTGGTGTATGTAGAAGTTTGCACTGGACATCATAAATCAGACGCATGAGCAGTGGCAGCGTCTAGTGAAGCAGCAGTCTGATACTGGCTCAATACAGTGGTATGCCGATGGGTTTTTGACTACTACATGATAGATGAGAGTCAGTACAGTTGTAGCGTTGCCGACTGGCAACTAAAGATAGCATAAATTAGATTACTGCTGTTGTTCATTATTATTTAAATGTCCTTCTAACGTGGAGTAGAGCTGGGTACTCCAGGGAGAACCTTTGCCGATAACTTAAACATGTTCAAAAGCTCAGATGATCTTTCTGTGGCACAACCGACAGCGTCAGAGCACTGAAGAGAAGTTGAAGTAGTGACGCTAATCATGGAAAATCATCCACCAACTTGCTCCTGAGGGAACTGATGCCGCATACATTTGTTGCCGGCTTCTGTCACATTACCCAACAGCAACTTTTTACAGCCACTATACACATCCACTTGCATTAGCCGACAAGCCCAGTTAACAACTGTGGGATTTTGTTGGAGCAGAGTTTTAGTTGCATGCCGTTGCTGATTGCGTCTGATGCATGTGGCTAGGCAGCTTAAGTAGTTGTCGTTGGTGTTAGCTACACATCTCAATACCGTACCAAAGGTAAACTTGACTAATATTGTTAATCTTGTAGCCATATGCATTTCATTAAAATGATGAAACACTAAATGAATCCAGTTAGCAAATAGCAATTCACTTGTACTGACATTAGAGACTTTTTTGTTTGTTTTTATTCTATAGTGAAAATACAACAGTGGTCGACAGTCCATTTACTATCACGCAGGATGCTGCCAAAGAAATAGTGTCTGCTGTAAGTGGCTTCTGTTAACTTAGTTCTTTTTATGTCAGTTGTAGTTCAATGTATAGCATTTAATACTATATATGTGAGTTATGTTGTGCTATAAATCAGCCGCTTGTTACTTGGCTGGCAGACATTATGTTTCTTGCATTCTTTGTACATTGTAATATAGCAGCATGGGATGGGTACATTTGAGCATCATGTGGGACATTGTCCGTGTAAAAATCCTGCTGCGGTTGTGGAGAACAAGGTGATTTATACAAAAGCTTAAAGTAATAGTAATGATGGTGGTGATGGTAGTATAACTAGTGGAAGTACCAGTAGTTACCAGTAATAGTTAGTAGTTAGTAGTAGTCATCAATTTCATTACAGTGGTGACTTGTAATGAATTATATCGTAACCGTGTAATAAATAAATGGCTAACTGTTACTCTGGTTTTATAGTGATTGATGCAGTGTGATCATCCAATCCAAATGCTCTACCTATAACTAGTTGGCATTTGGCTGGAATCTAATAATTATCAGCAGCACATATATTTTGGCAGTCTAATATTAAATGAATTTTTGAAGATGTTACATTTTTGTATGTAAATATTTACACGTGAAATATAGTGTGTAAATAGAACACAGATTTGTGTTATGGTGTTAATCTTTGCTAGAATCCTGCACTTGGTGCCGCGTCGTGCATTCCTGCCGAAGGTAATGTTAACATACTGTTGTTGGTATGGGGCAAACTGTGGTCTGCACGTTTGTCTTTCTGTCTGTCTGTTTTTTGTATATCTCTAATTTGCAAACAACAGCATCTGGTAGGCCAGTTTTGAGCTTGAAGGTCAGAGTTACGTGATCTTATCAACCATGTCAGTGCCTTAAATCAATATCAGCTGTACTATGATTTTAGCGGTCTGCATTTTTCCCATCTCATTCATTAACCATATACTTTTTATTTTCTTGCTTTTCCTTTTACTTTTGCTCTCCTGCTGCCGACCTCCACCACCTATGCTGGCCTCTGCTAGTTATACAGACATTTTGTTAACTCGAAGTTAGCAGTGACCGGGCATTAAAAATCAGTGAAATCAGAAAAAAAGACATTACTCTAGGGCATTAATATTTGGAGAATGTCCTGTTGGCAAAGTCCCAGCAAAACCTGTGTGTTTGATAGCTTCTGAATGTATATGTATCTTGCAGTCCAAATTTGCTGTGTGGTGTACTGAAATGTGTGCAGCTATAGTAGATGGCTTTATGGACTACATTACATTTCTGGAGTAACAGGTAAAGTTCTCCCATACTCGTTACTGGAACATTGGTCGAGCTGATCCTGGTGTACAGGCAGTCAGCCTGCAGGTGACTTTAAGCCATCCACCCGGCGGTAGGCTGCCGTTAATTTCTGCCAGGCCTGCAATTACCTATGTACCTTTCTCTAATTGGCGCGAACCATATACACAGTAGCTCACATCCGATTCCCTGGAGTATCTAATATAATTCCCATACCAGTACTGTGGGCTTACACATTATCAGTTATATTGAATGAATAGTGTTATATATATGTATATATGTGTTTTGTGTTGTAGTTAACAAGTGGCATTTTGTGGAGTGACTGCACGTGGATGGTTTTATTGTTTGCCGTGTGGGACCATATTGAAGTTTGTGGTGCTACCGAAACTGTCGTCACTCGTGATCTTCATAGACTGTGACTTACGTTTTATTAATCACAGTGCATGACGCTTCGTTTTGCTAATCTTAGGTCTCGGCATTTTTTTTGTTTTTGATATGTAACATTTTCTGCGAATTGTCCATTTTGTTTACAAAATACTAATGCCGGAGTTTAGGCAAGCTGTGGGTAGCGTGGTCAGTGGTGTTTGAGACTTTGAGTGTGTCCATGCTGTAAAAGGAAAAAGGCTCGAGCTGTCAACACCAAACTTGATCGACATATAGTGCATGGCAGTTACTCAGCATGCAGTGATCTTCAAAGGTCATGTTATGTGGTTATCAAATGTGCTGCCAGCATGGGTGTGCATGTTGACAGGACTGCTTCGTTATTTTAGTTTTCATTGATTTTCACACACCTTGCTATTATTTAGATTTGTGGTGGACTGTGCACTGTATTATTGCCTTGATGTGATTACCGGTCTGTTTTGTGCACAAATTTGTGTAAGTATGTCAGTAAAAATTATTATACATGGTGCACTGATTACTTACTGGTGTGGTACATCTCAGAAATCAGCAAAACTGCTTTCCATTCATCAACTCCAGCAGATATATTATAGACTTCATTAAAGTGCCAATTTCTGCAACAAATTTTAATTTGTAAATATGAAATTTTAATAAAACAATATTAAGTTATAATTCATCAACTAATTTATACCCTTATATAAATTATTTTCTTTTGTGTGACCTGGAAAAGGCCAGATGAAGAGAAAAAAATGTGTGTGCTGTTATGTAAGATGGCCATACAGTCATTATTTTCTTGTAAATTGACCTTAAGTTATTACTTGCATTCTGTCTAATGTTTTATCAACATTATTTTTAGAGACCACACTTCAGTGACATCTGCCCAGTGTCCTTGTAGTAATGTCTTACTTAAGCTCTTAAACAATTAACTATTTTACGCTGTTATTTAATAGTATACTTGTGATTTTGCTGTGTTTACACACATTTATGCTCATATGTTGTCTGGTTTTAAAATTCAAACTTACCTTTGGAACTCCTAAACGATAATTTTTGCTTTTGAACTGTAGTACCTGCCATATTTTTGCGGAAGTTTCTTTGACATTACTGTATTATAATCATTCCAGTGTAGATAATGTCTTTCTATTAGATACTTTTAAGTCCTATATTGTTTATAGTGACTCTACACGCTAGAAGCCAGTCTTGATCCATGTCTGGCCAGATATATGAGGCAGGTAAAACTTTTTGTTATTTTTAGGTTTTGTTATAATGTGGATTTTTGCAGTGTTTCTTTGTACCGGCCAGGTAATTGTATAAAGAAACATCTACAAAAAAATAACCTATAATATCATTACATCTACCACCAGTTAGTGGGCACAGTGTTTCCTCTCCCACCCATTTGTTGTTAGCAGAATACACTGTTTACGAAATTTTGGGAAGACTCAGAAGAGTTGATGAAATTTTGTAAGTGCTACAGAATACATTCTTGATATTGTAAGCTTGCTGGTTGGTGATGAGTGACAACACTGACTGACTGCTCCATTGCATGCTCTCTTGTTAAAATATTCCAAGAATTTAATTGTATTGTTTATAATTTAATTATTGGGACATCAACTTAATGCTGCAGATCATTTTCGTTTGCTGGTTAGCCAGTGAAAACAATCATCCTGAGTTAGTTGTTCTTGAAAAAAAACATGTTTGCTTGTTAACATTTTTATGCATAAAAGAATAGTTACGGAACTTACGGTACTCAGGTTATGTTGCATGTGAAGACAAACTGCCTGAGATGTAATAAACCGTAACAGTACAGTTTTTGTTTCATATATTCTGTTAACAACGTTTTGCTAATATTTGGAAAGTTCAGCATTAATCTCCATTGTCTGCACAATAGTTATTCACATTTTGGATCAGTCAGTTATAGAATCTGTCACAGTACAATACAATAATAAAAATTTGTGTAGCACCACAAAATCGAAAGATGCAGAGGCACTTGACACTGCTAAATCTGAAAGCAGCCATAGTTAACAACTAGTCTGACCTATCGAATCATAGCAATAACAGCAAATGCAACAACAATGCTAAATATCACGACAGTTCACTCACACCAACATACACACACTTTGAAACACACTTCAGTTGTAATATATAAGTACAATAATCTCTTAATCTTTTTGTGCATCTTTTGTCACATGCGAAGTACTTATTGTTGTCAGCTTGGCACGCATTAATGACTATTGCTATGTACAAATGCCCAGATAATGATCAGAAGTCAGAAATAGGCACACTGTCATGAGCATAGGACGAGTAGCCGGCCATATGCGGTGCATTCTGATAGTAGGCACTCCGAGTTGGTGAACCTTGCTGGTAGTAGTCTTCATACGAAGGATTCACTGGCTGCTGCTGCTGCTGATGGTAGCTACCTGCTGGTGATCCTTTGATGTAGGCGGATTGCTGGTGGTACGAGGCGCCAGCTGGCTGCATTCTGGCCTGGTTGGGATGGCGTGGGGCTGGCTGGCGTGGTTGCTGCGGCGGCTGTGGTCTTGTGTCGGCGTATCGCATGTGCTCGTCCTCCTCCTGCTGTGATGCTGCACGATCTCTCTCCAACAGCTCCTGTAGTCTTGATCCTTGCTGCGGTTGTGCTTGGCGGCCTCGTCCTGCCGCCGCCGTCTGCTGCTGCTGCTGCTGCCACTGCGGTTGCTGCTGCGGCTGCTGCTGCTGCTGTTGTGGCTGTCTCCTGAAGTTCGGTTCTTCCTCCGCTGGTTCGGCGACATCTCCACGCTTGGCTCGTTCATTCTCCTCCTGTAGCATCTGGTAGACGAGCGACTGTGATGGGTCGAATTCCTTCTTCTTGCCGGCAGTTGACGTCGAACCGCCGCCACTTCCTCCTCCATGCTTGTGAACTGGTTTTGGCGGTGTAACGGTGCTACAATCCACATCACACTGCTCTACTGACCACCTTAGTGGTACAGGTACAGCAGTCGGTCCAATATGTCAATGTGTGTGTGTCTGGACAATAACTTTTAAACTAAATGGTCTTTGCATTTATGACACCCTGGTTCATCTCGACTCTACCTAGGTCACGGTGGAAGGTCATGGTAATTCACAGTCACAGGCTATGGATGCACATTACCAAGTGACATTTTTGGTTGTTCATGTGAGTTATTTGTGCCACGGTGGTTGGTGCGACTTCAGTTAAGTGCTTTTTGTAAGTTTGTTAGTCTCAGTCATTCAATATGGCGATGAGTGCGCACTTGCTGTGGTATGTAGGCTACTATATAGGCAAACGTTAATTAAATGCATGTCTAAAGACGTGTTAATTGCTATTTGCATGTAATTTCAGTGTATTGTTTTCTTATCAAATTTATAAATCGAGGTCCGAAGCAGTATAAAATTAGGTGCTGATTGTTTGGTATATCAGGTCCTGAAAAATCCTGAATTTTTATTCAGAGATTTGAGTGGGAACGCTGTATATCAGATATGTCAACCGGTAGACCTATGACAAAATATCAAACGATAACTTACACTTTGTTGAAACGCCATTAAATCCAAACAAGTGTGTTTAACCAAAACGCCGGATGCTTCAAGTTCACTCACACAATGCCCTGGTAGCTGTAGCCGGCTCCGGGTTTCGGCGCCGAGCCGGCACCGACGAC
>Ga0209782_1000560_pt1 | contig 16727 bp, 18 predicted proteins | sample WorMetmaBAHAMAS1_FD_187390 | JGI IMG/M metagenome (GOLD analysis project Ga0209782, IMG submission 187390) | Marine gutless worms symbiont microbial communities from Max Planck institute for Marine Microbiology, Germany - Inanidrilus... | ecosystem: Host-associated > Annelida > Digestive system...
CAGTAGTCTCACGCACCTTCACGGACCGCACAACATCAATTGACTCTGCCTCGATGGCATTCGGATGACGTACTTTGAAGACATCCGACTTGCTCAGGGTAATGGTGACCTAAACATAATCATAATATATCACAGATAGATGCATGCATCTATGCTGTTAAATCTGTTTTCTGCATACAAAATCAAAATAACATCTTCAACGTAAGTAAAAACAGTACAAAAAAATAATGTACCTCAGGGAACAATCACAAATTATTGTGCTATTATTACAATAGAATTTTAAATCTGTAAGTAATGTTTAATGAACACTTTACAAAATGTGAAACTTTTAGTCAGTTCAGGTTAGTAGAAGTGTTCCTGCAATAACTTATACCAATAAATTTAGAGGCCCAGGTAACACAATTAATCTGTTTTCTGCATAGAAAATCAAAATAACATCTTCAAAGTAAGTAATAACAGTACAAGAGAATAATGTACCTCAGGGAACAATCACAAATTATTGTGTTATAATTACACTAGAATTTTAAATCAGTAAGTAATGTTGGCATGCTCTGCACAAACAGACTACCCTATATGCAGTTCCACGACTTACAGACAAAATATTGTCAATAACAATTGTCAAAAATGTTTCTCTTACACTAAAGACGTATCATTTAAATTTCTTTGATTGCAACTCACAAGTAATAATTAATCTGCTAAATTACTGCTGTAATTATTGCAAGTTGCTAGCAGAAATTCTGAGACGTGCTGAAATCAGCCGAGTAGTCTAATAATCGATACAGTGAATTATGTCTGCTGAATGTTCATACCAGGAGCTCAGTGGTCAAGTAGTTGAAGAGTGTGATCTGCAGCCCAAACTCCTCGCCACGAATCACCGAATACGGCAAGTTGAGAGACAGGAAGAACGGTTTGAACACGACCAGCTGGCAAGCCAACAAAGACACAGACGTGTATTTCTCTAATCACAAGTTTCACAGCATTCCTCAGTCAAACTTAAAGACTCATCTTTTTAACATTGCTTTTAATTAGTTTATCGTTTTTATCTGAACTTGTGTAATGCACAGTAGGTCTATTTTATGTATACTGGGCACTATAACATTTTAAGTATGTATGTAAGTCATCACACATGCAGCTAATATAACACTGGAGAGTCAGCCTGTACTTGCATCTTAACAACTCTGCATCTCAACTGGCCAAGTAGCAGAGCTTCTAGTTTCAGAGACTGGCTGCAATAACCAACCAATAGTAATCAGAGTAAAGTAGTTTGCAAAAAATTAGCATCACCATTATGGGAACCCACATGCCATGTGGGATCACACAGTGGTACCTGCCTGCCACCCGGGTGAGTGAGTAGTTTTTTAACGGTATATCGGCACATTATAGGCTATTCAGTGCCAGAAAGTTGGAGATAAAATCATGTAAACACTAACAACTATAAAAAAGGAACGTAAGATCCAGATCACCTGGCAGACGTGATATTCCTGCCTTTACCCTAACCAATTAAGGCTGGTACTCGATTTAGCGACCCAAGAGAGATGCACGGCTGAGTTGATTTAGCTGGCTTGGTTACATACCGAGGTGGGGCACCCGCTCGAAGTTTGTCACCCATCCTAATACTAACCGGGTACAACGTAGAATAACGGGGGAACGGAAAATGCGAGACTGGAAAACGCGGCACCAAACTGCAGGACTGGCTGGAAAAGGCGTGAAAAGGCATGTATGAAAAACCAAACGTTGTCCATCAGTGCGTTGTAGTATCATTTGTAGTTCATTAGTATTGCACTAGGTTTACAACTGCAGCTTAGTACAGATGCAGCACCATGGTGATGCGTGAGCGACAGAGCGGGCACATAAGGCCGCGTGCCTCTAACTGCGACACACATTCGACACAGAAGTGTTGATGCCCACAGGGGACAAGAGCAACATTATCATCGCGAGGTACCAGGAGACAGACTTTGCAGTCGCTGGCTGTGCTTGTTCATAGTGATCGCCAGCAGCCTCCTCAGCTGCCTCATCCGTGTCTGTGTCGAAGTCTTCGTCGCATATGTACAATGATGCTGTGTGCACCGACACTGTGGTCAACAGAGTCCCGCGTTTTCCAGTCTCGCGTTTTCAGCCCCCCCTAGTAAATAACCCATTATCCTCATCCTCTCTTGATTCACACCCAAATCCAGACGTAACGGTTACTGCTCTCTTATTATCAGCTCTACAATGCCGGTATGGTAGTACCAACGAGAAACAACACATACACTAAACTAAGACAGAAAAATAACGACATCTCAAGCAGACTTTCTGCAACCAAAGTCGATAGAATCACTTCAACTCACCGGCAAACAAACTACGCCGACAGCTCCACGCATTACAGAAATAAAACACAAAGGTAATATTAGATGCAGGTGACACTAACGCGTGCAGTATTCTCGGCAACACCAAGGCCGACGTCACTGCTAACAGCAAACGCACTTGCTACCCATGACGTGATGGTGTCAGGAGCCGTCACCTGCATTGTCACTTGACCGTCAGATCTGAGGAGCACACAAACATACATACCACTGACTGTATTTCACTGATGCAACTGAATTACTCGTCATTCAGCTGTTGATATTTTCGTACACATTCTAAAGCATACAGCTGTGAAATTGCAATAATCACTGGCATAATCATGTATTTATAGTGAGTATGTATTAAAAGATTTTTGGAGCAATTTTATTATCTGTACCGCATCTGTTAAGCATCTGTGTGTAGTGCTGTTATTTGTTCCTTTAAATGTTCGGCATAATACACGCAATATGGAGAATAATCATATCCATGGACAAATGTAATTTCTTAATGGCACATCAGCACGTTATGGGCCTTTCAGAGAAAAGGATTAAATAATTAAAATTTCAAAAAACAATTAAGTCTATAACACTTGACGGTAATATAAAGGTAACAAATTGCAGATATTCAGAGAATACTATCGCATTTTAAATAACTACACAAAAAATGCTCATTCAGACTAGGATGTCAAGGAAAGAATTTAGTCAACAAATGCAGTAACATGAAATGAACGATTCCGCACATTCTACATGCAGATTCTATGTCACTAGCAGTTATCGATGGACTTCACCTTTGTAATAATCTCAGTTTTAACTTTGCCGCTATTTCGTCTAACAAAAGCAGGCATTAGAAATTCATAAAGTTCACAGTTGACATGAAAGAAAAAAAGTAAACTGACATCAACTAACAATGTGGAGATCTTACTCACCACTAATGTGAATAAAACTAAAATTCTAAAAGTCGTCTGCTGAGTAAGCTGACAAAACATATTTCTAAATGAAATACAAAAAAAGCAGTGAAATCTTATACATATACTGAACAGCGTGCCTAGCAAATAGAAAGCTTTAGTTCAAGCAATAAGAATTAACAAAGAACAACATAATTAAGCATACCACGTAGTTGAAATACTGTGAGTGTACTAGTGAGTGTGCACAATGTAACTGGAGTCAATGATAAGCAAAGAGCAACTATGTAATCACGTTATGTTAAGCAATGAGTCAAATGCTAACGGCTAGAACAGACGTGCGTATCAAAATGGTGAGCGCAATCTTCATGTGTTAGTAGAATGTTTATAACATTTTTCAGAAAATCAGCAACAGAAAGTGGGATAGTTTCACATCAGTCCAAAATTTTCTTGTGCCCTGGACAGTAACTCTAAATTCCTTTCCACATGTGTATATTACATCCCTTGTTTTGAACAATTCAACATCTTAACTAAGCACAGCCAAATTTAAGCACTAGAAAAGTACTGTACCAAAGACGAGACTTTATAATTGCATTAGTGGCATGTTAAAAGAAACAACAAAGTTATCCATTGCACACCACTGCACAGAAGCTAAGTTACTGCTCAACGTATCGCAGAAGCTTAATTAACTTGATTACAAAAGCTGACCACATGAATTATAATCATTTTCTGTGTTACTTCTAAGAAGCACAGCCAGAGGGAATGCTGAAACTAATGTGAAATTACCCGGCCACAACATCTGACCACAGCCAGGTTTCAGGAAATTCAGTGCGGACTTTACTGCTTTCAGGTTGTGATTGCTGCTCTGGTAGTGGACCAGGACCCGCTGCGAATTGGACATTTTCGCCACCTGCCATCGGTCTGCGTAATGTCCATGCTGCTTAAACAAAACATGTGGAAAGACTACATGTATATACAGCAATGCCAATTGCAGAAGTCAGTCTCATCTAGTGCTTGGTGCTCTGTGCCACTGGAGTAACCAAAATGGTACAAAAATCCAACAAAAATCAATACAAATTTTGGAGTAAAAATTTCTGTCACACCGCAGAAATAGACGGAGAAAATTTTTGCCATGCGCACCAGCTGAATCAGTCTAATACTGCACCACAGACAACTGCCAGCATCAGATGGTCAGTACCCCGCATGTGTCTCCGACCACAACCAAGTCTCCGGGAATTCCACACGCACTTTTGTCGTCTCCTTCGAATCTCTGCCACTGGGTTTTCTGGACCGTGGTGCAGGGTGGTCTTTGTTGCAGATCATATAAGCACACAGGCGTGCACAAACACTCCAAATATATTGCATGGTGCACCGAGTAAACCATGGCCAGTCAAGAATACTATAGGAATATTCAGCAGCAGCAGCAGCAGTTTTGAGATCTTCTACCAAATTCTGTGTAGTGGACAGCGATGTAGAGTTGGGTACCGATAGATGATTAGTAAGTGCAGACAACAGCTATAAGAATGTTAGTAAAATAACGAACATAAATAAACAGGAGTTTTTCACAATGGAAGCGGCGAACTACGATGTGATTCCGGACTAAACAGGTAACCACTGCAAATGTACCTTTGCAATGGCCAAAAAAACCATTTCCATGCAAACGTTTGGCAAACGTGACCCTATGTGCAGCATGCATGAAAATACGCAAAGAAACTGGAACGGAATATGTTGATAAAAATGACCGATACAGACTACACAACACTCAAGCACGGTGCAAGCTGCTGCGCAAGACGGTACCCTGTAACTGAGTCGGACCAAAGCCAAGTCTCGGGAAATTCCACACGCACTCTTGATGGTTCTTTTGAACTTCCACCATTAGATGACACCTCAGATAAGTCTGTCTCATACTGGAATAAGGCTTTGACGTATATCAACACAGACGTAAATGCACAGAATCACCAACAGACGATCAAGGTCAACCACAACCGATCCAAAACGCTACATGAATATTCAACAGCAGCGACAGGAAAACCATGGATTGCTGAGTAGCTGGTTAGTCAGAGATGCAAATAGCGGCTTTGAGATACAGTAGTGCAATAATGTGTGTGCACAAATAAGCAGGTTGACTGGTGATTCGTATTTCTTACGTGACAAACGCTAGAGCACACGGTGATTCCAGAGTGAACATGCATGCATCCATTGCAAATGTACGGTTACAAAAATTCTGAAAACTGATTTCATGCAAAAATGTTCGAAGAACAGGATCTAATGTGCATGCAGCAAGCTGAAAATAAGCAAAAACTTAGAACAAAAAAAGTGGAAAGGAAAGCAAAATTGCATAATAATGGCATGCCTTAAAAATTCACTTAACTGTTTTTTTTCTACTAATGCACACAATCTTGTGTGTTTTAAAAGAATCATTTTGTATCACATCTCATATTATAGCTGTATTGCCTAACTCCCATTCTGTAGCATGTTAAAGCAGGAGTCGATATATGTGTGCAATGCTGCAATCCTGCACGTATGTTGCTGGATTTCTAAATAAAGTATTAGTAGACTATACAGCACGACCAAGCATGGTGGTGGTGCTACGTTTGCAATGCTGGACAGTACCCAGTCACTGAGTCAGACCACAGCCAAGTTTCGGGGAATTCCACGCGCACTCTTGTCGGCTCCTTCGAATCTCCTCCACTGGGTTTTCTGGACATCGGTCCAGCAGGAGACATCAGTACGACACCGTCATTCTCAAAGTTCCTACTGCGCCAGCGGTCTTTGTTGCAGATCATATCAGCACAGACACAGGTGTGCACATTGCACAAACACTCCAAACATATTGCATGGTGCACCGAGTAAACCATGGCCAGCCAAGAATACTATAGGACTATTCAGCAGCAGCAGCAGCAGCAGTTTTGAGATCTTCCACCAAATTCTGTCAAGTGGACAGTGATGTAGAGTTGGGTACCGATAGATGATTAGTAAGTGCAGACAACAGCTATAGAATGTTAGTAAAATAACAAACAGATATAAGCAGAGATAACAGTGGTTAGTATTTTTCACACAATGACAGTTCTGAAAATTCTGATATCATGCAAAAAGATTTGGAGAACAGGGTCTAATGTGCATGCAGCAAGCTGAAAATAAACAAAAACTTAAGACCAAAAAAGTCGAAAGGAAAGCAAAAGTGCATAATAATGGCATGCTTTAAAAAATCCACTTAACTGTTTTTTTCTATTGATGTGCACAATTTTGTATTGTATCTTAAAAGAATCATTTTGTATCACATCTCATATTATAGCTGTATTGCCTAACTCCCATTCTGTAGCATGTTAAAGCAGGAGTCGATATATGTGTGCAATGCTGCAATCCTGCACGTATGTTGCTGGATTTCTAATAAAGTTTAGTAGACTATACAGCACGACCAAGCATGGTGGTTGTGCTACGTTTGCAATGCTGGACAGTACCCAGTCACTGAGTCAGACCACAGCCAAGTCTCGGGGAATTCCATGCGCACTCTTGCCGGCTCCTTCGAACTTCCACCTCTTGATGGCATTTCATTCATTTCAGGTGACGGTACAGCAGCAGATGCCGGTACAATACCATGCTTAAAGTATCTAGCGCGCAGGTGGTCTAAGACATACATCAGCACAGACATCGATTTGCAGAATCGCCAAAAACAATGTTTGAACGATCACTCAGAACACTATCTGAATATTCAACAGCAGCAGCAGCAGCCAACATCATTCGGTGAACTCTGTACTCGATCAGCTAAGTGGAGACAGTGGCTGGGATATAGCTAGTGCAAAGCAAACAGTAACATACACAAGCAAGCAAGCCTACTGGTTAGTATTTCTTGCACGATGCAAGCATGCACAGGGTGACACAAGCAACCAGTGCAAAGGTATGAAGGTTCTAAAAATTCTCCGAAACGTTCCCATGCAAACATTCGGAGAACTCGACCTAATTTGAAACAAGCAGGAAAATAAGCAGAGAAACTGGAACGAAACATGTAGTAAGGAAAGACTCCATACAGCCTTCACTGCACACCCGAGCTCAACACAAAGTGCCAGATGGGTACCCCGTTGTCGAGTCAGACCACAGCCACGTCTCCGGGAATTCCACACGAACTCTTGTTGGTTTTTGTGACCCCGCTCCACTTCCGTCATCAGGTCCTGGTTGAGGCATAGCGTCGTCCACCGTATCAAACATTATCTCTGCATTGCGCCAGTCCAAGCCGTAGTCTTTGTGCACAAGCAGGAACACCAACATACATTGCACAGTGCACGACCAATCCCACTCAAATAAACATAACTTGTAAATTCCACACCAGCAGCAGCAGCAGCAAGACCAACAGCCCAGATAACTCTTGTAGCAGCTTCATTGCACACGAGAGCCTTCATGTTATACCAGTTCTAGAAATTCCCATATAAATGTTTGCATGGGCACTTGCAGAGAATTTAATGTGCAGATAAGCAGAGAAATGCCGAAAACAAGCAGAAAGACTGTACAGAGAACCCACAGCACATTTCAGCAGGGTGCAAACTGCCATGAGTGACAAACGGTACCCTGTAACTAAATTGGACCACAGCCACGTCTCGGGAAATTCCACACGGACTCTCGTTGGCTTTTCTGAACCTGCTCCACTTCTATCGCTTTGTCTTGCTTCATCCGTATCAGACATATCGGCTTGTCCACCGTCAAACAAAACGTATTCGAAGTCACGTCCATCATCGTAGAATCCGTAGTCGTCTTTGACAGACATCAGCACAGAGACGCACGTGTAGAAACACCAAAATACATTGCATGGCATTGCACTATGCCAATCATTTCCATTCAAAAACACAGATTGTAGGGGCAACAGCCAGATGATAACTCTTTTACCGACTTCACTGCACACTTTCAGGACACCTTTCACGGTCAAGCAACCGAATACTGCTACAGTACAGTTAGACCAGTTATAAAAACTCCCAAATGTTGCCATGGACACTTCTGGAGAACCGAATATGCAGCAAGCAGAAAAAAAGCAAAGAAGTAGCAAGAAAACATCCCAAGACTTATAAAGAGTCTGTAGCACATTTCCGCATGGCGCAAGTTGCTATGCCAGACGGTACCCGGTGACTGAGTCGGACCACAGCCAGGTCTCGGGGAATTCCACACGCACTCTTGAGGGTTCCTTTGATGCAGGTGGACCTGCATCATTTGGAGCTGCTGCAGCAGACTCAGCCATGTCAAATGCTACATCTGTACGGCGCCAGTAGTCTAGGACATACATCGGCAGACAGACAGACAGACACATGCACATAACATTCTAACACATGCTGCATGCTCTCAGCTGCAGCCATTAGCGTATGCTGTCCACATTCAACAACAACAAAAACGGGTAGGTATCAGATGGCACCGTGTGCTCGACCCAGACCACATCGATTGATTGATTGAGGTAAGGTTTAACGTCCCACTCGACACTAAGCGGGTCACATCGTAGATGCTCTTTCCAGCCAATCGCTTGGCTAGCACTGAGAAAATCAAAATTCAAAGCCAGGAGAAAAAAATCATAATACAATAAACCTAGGCTAACACGGACCACATCAATAAAACAGTCCTACTCTGGGCCCTCAAGTGTCTGATGTACATCAGCAGAGAAGAGAAATATATCACAGAAACATAAAGCACACTGCAAGCTGCAGCCACTAACAGAAATTGTGCGCACTTATCAAAGAAAACAAACAAGAGCAGGCATCACGTGGTACCCTGTGCTCGACTCGGACCACAGCCAAGTCTCCGGAAATTCTACACGCACTTGTGACAGTTCCTTTGAACCGAATCCACTCTGGGCATCGGGCGACTCATCAGCATCAGCATAAAGCACATCATCACCGTCCTCTCTAGCTACCGGCCAGTAAGCTGTGCATACATCGGCACAGATGAAAAGCTCAGCTATCAGATAAACTTGTGCGATGCTCTGTGCAACATCAAAGATTGGCGCTCGGTTTGACAAACCTGAGACAGTCGAACGGAGCTAATACACTTGCGATGGTCATAGTGTGGCAAAAAGCAGCCTTGCAAAAAAAAGCAGAAAAATTATTCAGCCAAGTGGATTAGGAGTTTCAGTCAAGCTTCCAGACAGAAGTACTTTTATTACTGAAGGAATCTGATTTTCCTTATACAACAGCGTGTGCTAACAACCAACGGAGTTAAGGTTTAACATCCCACGACACTAAATAGGTCATATCAAAGCCAATCTCTTGGCTAGTATTGAGAAAATTAAAATCAAAGACAAGAGAAAAAAACATAAACAATAAATAAACCTAGGCAACCGGTAACACAAAAACTAAATCTACAACCACTAAGTCAACAAATTATTAATCATTCAACACAAAAAATACAACATATAATCAACCAATACAAATTATGAGCCTCTTATCACATCCGGCCTGAAAACGGAGCAGGCATATTCTCAAAGGAAAAGATAAATTAGTAAATAAGAAAAGAAAATATAAGCAAGAGAATAAAAAGCAAGTTACAAGAAGCAAAAAGAAGCAAGTGATAAGGTAAACAAACACACAAACAATCTATACAGTGACGAAATCTATACTGTTTTTAGGGTGAATTAGGTCCCGGCAGCAATACAGGGCAAGTGCATCCAAGAAAGACAAGCAAGGCATGAGTATGCTGCTGCTGCTGCTGCTGCTGTAGGAATGAGCATCATACTTCAATACTACATCATCATCACTAATATAACTAGCAAGTTAAGCAGTCATATCAATCTGACTACCCATGCTGGTCATGCATTTGATAACCATGTGAACTTTACCTTTGACTTTTTGACCTTAGGGATAAAGCATGCCGAGCAACTGCCACGCACTGTGTGTTTACCAAGTTTGGCGTTGATAGCTCAAGTCATTTTTCTTCTAGAGCACGGACACACACAGATACACAAAGTCACAGATGCCACTGATCACCCTACCCGTGCATCAGCTAATGCCTGCGGGGGTAAAAATACTCAACGAGAGCATTGATATTATTCATATTATATTATTCATCTTTACGCGAAATACATTCACTGTTTATTAATGCTGCAAGCTCAACACCAGTATGGGCATCAGACATCAGGCTACGCAATACTATTGAATGGTAACGGGAGTGTTGGTGGAACCAGCCTACATGTGGACTAACAGGCCACGTTGGCTGGCTTGGTCTGTTGGTTGGCAGCTACACTGCACTAAATCTGCATTCATCAAATACACTGCCTGAACTCCTACAGTAACCATAAGCAACAACAAACGTTCCATAAACATGGTTCATAGCGTTAGTGTATTTAGACCGTATCGTCACTCATGCAGCATCAGCAGCCTGTTGTTACTGGTCAAGTTCCATCCTCGTTCCATTGGTAATGACCGTGAATTCTGGATACATGCCCGACTCGATCGAGGAGCTGCTTGGAGTGGTGGATTGGGCGGATCCAAAAAATCATGCATTAGATGGGGATCCAGATCCCCCCCCCCACAAAAATGGACAAATTTCTGGCAGAACTAGTGTGGCGCAACGTAGAAAAAAATGTGGCGATTGTCGTGTGAAAATGGCTGAACCGAGTCAGCTGTCATTTGGGATAGTAAACTGGATAGGCCCAAGGAATAGTGAATGAGATAAGTTTACACCTTGGCGCCACACGGCAAATACAGTTGATAGTGTGCAGATTGACATGGACTAGTCTCAAATTACTTTCGGCAATCTTGTTACAAATGTGACTTAGGAAGAGGACCTGCCCTCGTGGCTCAGTAGGCTAATACGCTGAGCTGTACTGCAGCGGGTCTGGCTGGCTGGTTAGCTCGGTGGCGTGGGTTCAACTCCCGCTGCTGGCATGTCGAGTTTGTGTCAGGTTTTCTGCATGCTATGAGATTAATTTCTTGGGACAGGTACAGAGGGTCCGCCCGTGTCCTCCATAAAATGTGACAGGACATCACACCTGGATTGGAGGCGTCTGGGTTGTGATGAGAGCTGACTGCGTGGATAACACTTGGGAGGTGTCTGCGGCTCTACCTGCCGTATGACAGGGCCACACCATTGGCACCTTACCAAAGAGACCTGCAGGCTAAGCTGGGCTTTTAAAATATACAGTACAAGCCTCAGTGAGAGTGGGGTTGTGCACTGGGCCAGTCTTTAGGCCTCAGCGCTAGCTGTGGATGTGTGCAAGTTAAACAGACTGCAGACAGCCCAGCTATCCCTAATGAAGAACAAAAAAAGCCTTAGGAACAGCTAACTTAGACACAGATAATCAGCATTTGACTGTTTTCAGCCACCATTTTTCTGAAAATCAAATGCACCGATGACGTGAATGAGCACTGCTGGTGAATTTCTTTAACAAACACAGGGTTCCCACTCTTTTGGATGAAAAAAATCCAGAAGTTTTCCAGTCCAATATTAGAATTTTCGAGGTGCTTTCGGTCGTAGTTTGCAGCCGAAATATAAAAAATACAAGACGATCATCACTGTCATTCACCATTCATTCCTTTGTCATATGAATTAACTTGTACGCGATACAGCCGTTACAGTGTCAAAACCAGCGTAAATCGACTTATCATACCAAAAATTCCAGATCTAACATAAAATCCCAGGAGTTTTCCAGGCTCACAAATTTCCAGTTTTTCCAGGTGAGTGGAAACCCTGTAACAGTTCTCATTGTTTTACTTTACGGCTTAAAGCCAACAGCACTGATCAGCAACTACCAAGAAAGCACAAATCTGTATCAAAGCAAATTCACATGGCCCTTCATTCATCCATTTCACCATGCTATAAGCTAAATACGACAAGCACGGAATATATATGTGGCATACGTACACGTAGAAGAAGAAGACTCGTGAAGAAAGCCGTCGGTCATGACAACCAGTCCGGCATTCTGAACAGATACACATAGACATGTGCTACATTCACCATCAAAAAATTAGTACCGTAAGACTAGCGTGTGTAGTCACGATCATAAGGTCACAGATTTCATCTCAAAATGTTTGATCCACTTCTGTACCGACAATTCTGGGCAAGTTGTACCCCCATCACCAAACAGCTAATTTTTGTGTCCACTAAATGGCGGTGATGGTGTGCGGCTGCAGAGGTAACTGCACTGACCATCAAGCACCGAGTCTGTGTCACATGGCCGGTACAATGCCAAACTATGGTTTAGGTTAGCTTCCCCGCTGTAAACTATATCCACCTGTGTGCTTAAGGATGGTTAAACGGAGATGAGCATTCATACATTCACAGCATGCCGTCCAACTATTGATATTATAAAACTTGTTAGCACATATCTGTACAGGTGACATTCAGTTAACTGAGACCCAATGTGCAGCGTATAGATATTATCAAAGCTATCAAATTCAACACCGTAACATTGCCAAACAAATGATAAAATTGGCACTTCTGTGATTCCACCAACAGTAGGTCAGACTGCTTCTCTATGAATCTACACTGTAAAAAAAATTTAAAAAATATCCGTATATCCACATTTCGTGGTGAGTTTTCCATATTTTAACGGAACCGGTTCTATATACGTTTGTATACATAAATCGACGGAATGAAGCGCGGGCCCACGTTGCAATTTAGGCTCCGAGGCTTCAATATTCCGTTGATTTATGGATGCAAACGTATACAAAACCGGCTCCGCTAAAATACGGAAAACTTGTCACAAAATATCTATGGATATACAAACATATTTTTACAAAATACCATGATACAAGCTACAAACAATTCATAGCCACTTACATCGAAGACTTCCTTGGATGAGCTGCCACCAGCAAATATCGGCCAGTACCATCTCCAACAGGCGGAACGTCTGCGACGTCGTCGATCAATCATAAACGGTCCACCGCCTCCGCAGCTATCACCGGCCGGGTCGTACTGACGCAGTTCATCCATCACCTAGCACATATATGCACACATGATGTTTCAGTGGCCACTTCTATATGGATTTTCCTACTCACTCTTAATTTAACAGAAAACCGAGAATAACTGGCACAAGTCTTCTACTGTCTGGATGTCCTAATAAACAGCATCAAAGTAGAAATAACAGAAATAACAAATACTGGTAATATATCAAAGTCACAGAGTTATATATTCTACTAGAGTCAATACTCCAATTAGAACAGCGGAAAATTTTGAGGCAGTCGAATGGGCGACTGGCTTCTCCATCAAAAATGGCTGCATTGAGGCCTGTTTTTCATCGCCTACCAGAACCTAACACGGCGTGGCTGTTAGTTGTTTATTTTTCACGCCAGACCAATCAGCTTTCGGTATTTTAATCACGTGACTATCATGTTTACATACCAAACACCTACCTACCAGGTTCTGGTAGGCCATGAAAAACGGAGCCGGCCGGTCGAGTGACGTCATTTTGTTGAAGTAAGTAAGTAAGCCGTCATCTTGCTGTCAGTTTACTATGTTCGTTGCTATTTAGTGTATATCTATTCTATGTTGCGGCCATGTTCGTCCGAGATCGACGATGGCCTCAGCCTGGCTCGCCAGTACGGGGGCCGTGATCAAAGTATGCAAACAAGACAGAAACACTAACAACAACAAAACAAAAATGCTTTTAATGGCCATTTATTGAAGACAACCCGGCTAACTGGTACCATAGAAAAACATCCACCCATTCACTTCCCATCCTTATGGTTAGTATGCAATATCCGAAATTTATTTCCTCCATTATGTACGATCCCCAACATCCTTCTCGGTATCACTGTTCATAAACACAAATTCCAGTAGATTTCCGGTGCCGTACATCGAGCAAAATTTTCGCGAAATTCCACTATGGTTTACTATTGCAAAATGTGAAACACTCCCAGTGTTGGAAGGTGTGATTATCAGAAAACAATAATCGTAGTAGGCAATGACAGTAACGTCACAAGATCACAAAGATGAAGAAGCCCGGCACAGAAAGTCGTCATACCATGTCCTGGGTGATGTCGTTGCCACCTTTGAGCAGCAAGACGCTCTGATCGACGGCCAATAGACCGACGTACGAATCGCGATGAGCATTGACTGTCAGCGACAGCTTACTGCCCGGTCTCACTTCGCTGCGACTGAACTCCAGAGACACCTGCACGACACCGCATCACACACAATCCACCTCCATTTAACTACCCTGTTCCAGGCAACCCTAGCTCAGCCGGTTCTCCAGTTCTCTTCCGCTCTCTGTGCCGGAAGAGAACCTCTAATAATAACAGGATCAATGATGCCCTTCCTGTCACCATATCAACAATCACAAAGTCAAAGCACTCAACCAAACCAGCAAAAAATTCACTACCAGCATGCCATGCAGACAGCAACAAATGCATCCCAGTAAGGAGAAATGGAGAAAAATGCTAGAGCGGTGTTATCTACACAGTATCCATGCACTAAAATAACATTTAAAAAATTAAATATAACACTAGACAAAAAAATCTGTATATCACTGCGACTAGAGTAAAATCTGAGACCTCATTGGCAAAAGCGGCATCGACACTGAATTCGAAACTGTCGCTGATAATTTCACCAGTCGGCGTCACACAAAAGACGACGATGCGAGCGCTCGGAGAGAGAAGCTGAGCGACGCGGTCGTCAAACGTCAGCGAGAATTCGTGACGAGTTTTTGACTCTGACGACGACGGCATGCCCGTCAGAATGATCACACCTTTACTCAACACCTGGCGACAGAATTATTACCACGTAACTCTCATCCAACTGGGACACAGAAATCAGCAATTAAATCCATATTAAAGATTAACATGCAGAAGTTATTTAATAACAGAGCAAACTGATCTGTCAACATTCACACATCCAACAGAAAGGTATTTACTGAATATAAGACAGATCAGCCACCTACTCTCAATCCCTCAGGATCTAGGTAAAATTACAGCAGCAACTGACATATGTGAAAACTTACAGTGAGATAAAACAATAGTGACGGCATCTCTACTGCCGAGTACCTGGTAAAAGTAAGTCTGAATTGGCTGTGTTGTTCTCACTGTGAACTCAACCGTTTGTCCACTCTGCCACACATTCAGCAATACATAACAATGTACCACCGCAGCCTTTATGACTTTTTACGCTACAAATCAACCGATCAATCAATTACAAATTACAAACATCTCAATTTGCAGACATGGATAGCCCTTCACTAGGCAGGGCTGTTCCTGCTGCACCGATGCAAAGTTGCCAGGTACCCTCCTAACATCACAACGTACATGGCTACATGGTTCGTCGGTTCAGTCAATGATACCATAGGTGTACAATAGTGTGCTCAAATTGGATCTTTTATTGCTTTTCCTGATGCACAAATATAATACTACCACCAGTGTAGTTTTTTCTTTAATTGGCCAATTTTCCAAAAATTATTCTATGTAACTGGTAGACCTAGTCTTACATGAGTAAATCACTGGGATTTGTGGAACATGATGTCACAGGATGGATGGGTTACGATTATTAGGGTAGGGTTTATAGGGTAAGGTTAAAGGTTAGTCTTAGGAATAGAGTTAATATTAAGGTTAGGGACTTTCCGGCACAGAGGTGGAACGCCAAGCGTTTGACCGAAAATGCTGACCTACGGTACTATCTATACTGTCACCATATTGTAATCTGTAACTGACAGTATAACACAAAATAATAAGTTATAAGCTATATAGGTAGCACAACTACTACATTCGTACCTGGATTTTGCCGTCGAGCAAGTCATAAGACACCTGAATGCTTTGATTGTCACGAGATTCAAACTTGCTTAAACTCCTGTAACCCGCAGTGACTTCGTTGCCAGTCATCGGATCAACAAACTTTGCCTACAACACAATCATTCAAACAACGCTGTACATTAACTTGTAGAAACTATAAGTATATGCATGATCCAATATGCAGCATTCAAGCTAATGCTAAATATCACGCAAGTTTAAAGTTAACTAGCGAAAATCGGACTAATAAATGAAAAATATTTGCCATCATAGACGAGAACTGTAATTCAGACATTAGTTGTAAGACGTGGCATTCAACAGTTTGTTGTAAACTTGTGACCATGTATTATACTACTTACCACCTGCACTGTTTAACACATTTGCTCAAGAGGACTATTATCAATGCTGCCATGTCTCATTCATCTCCAACAACAGCATCTGAGCAATGACGCTGGTTCGGAGGTTAACAAGGAAAGTTTTCAGGAGTGTTTTGTCCTGTTGTGTACAACAGTTGTGCACAATAATATGTGTACAACACAAGTGAGAAGTCCTTACAGCTGATTGTTTGTTTTTAGGTTTCTTTTTCTGTCTTTTTCTAGCCTACGTTTTGTGTGATTTGTGTTAGCTTTTTTTCTGTGTTGGACTTTTTTTCTCAGTACTAGCTAAGAGATTGGCTGGGAAGGGTGTCTCCAAAATGACCTATTTTGTGCTGAGTGGGACGTAAAACCTTCACACAATCTTCAATTTCTCTAGGACTGTCTCAATGACTGACTGATTGAGATAAGGTTTAACGTCCCGCTCGACAACAAATCTATAGG
>Ga0209782_1000561_pt1 | contig 16724 bp, 5 predicted proteins | sample WorMetmaBAHAMAS1_FD_187390 | JGI IMG/M metagenome (GOLD analysis project Ga0209782, IMG submission 187390) | Marine gutless worms symbiont microbial communities from Max Planck institute for Marine Microbiology, Germany - Inanidrilus... | ecosystem: Host-associated > Annelida > Digestive system >...
ATATATATATATATATATATAATTGAATTTGTAATCATATTGGGACTTTCACCATGTACATTACTTAGGTGGACATTTCGGAGGTGCCGATGGAAGACATATTCGTAGTGGGACTTCAGTCATATACACCTGCATATCAGGACTTGAATTTTGGCACCTACATTAGTGGGACATTGCGTCAAGAATGTTGACTTGGACCTGCTATTCAGTTGCAAGTGTACATGTGAACATATTTAAAAGTGTATTTCATATCTGTTGGAATGTAGTCGAAATTTTACATTTCAATGTCACCCTATTTTTCGCATATATATACACCACCATATTGGGACTGTTGTACCCAAACACCCAGATTAGTGGAACACGGCATCAAACGCATTGAAATTGCACCATTGTTAAAATATTTTTTAAATTTTTTGTCTTTTAATTGCCAGAACCTTTCTGCATGTAACATTGCATGACCAACAGGATGCTCATCGCCTACTATACCTGCTATGCAGCAGCATTATCTACTTAACCCTTTATAACAAAAATTGTCTACACATCAGTAAAAGTAAAAAAATGACGACAGGTACGACTCCTGTTTACATAGATCTGCAATGATGTTACTGATATATTTATATACACCAATGAAACACATATTCGTAGTGGGACTTCAGTTATATATATGCAGAGATATATAGTGGTATTCATAGTGGGACGAGCCTAATTTTATACACCAACGTTAGGTGGACATTTCTTCTTAGTGGGACCTTTACTCCTTAAATATAAATATATATATACACACCTCTAATTTGGGGATGTTGGCTTTAGAACCTACCGTAGTGGGACATTGACAAGAATGTTTACGTGGGCCCACTGTACATTTATATATTATTTTTGTGCACATAACATTTGTTGGGATATTTTCCAATTTTCTTTCCACATCACACCTGCTATTTAGTAACATAACTAGTCAATACTTTATGGGTGAAGAATTACCTACACACTGGCAAAAATTAAAACTTATGACATATATGACTATTGTTCACATACATCCACTATGAAGTAAGTTTTTAATGTATTTGTGTGTGATGTCTTTGTGATTTTATTAACACAATATTGATATATGGCAGTTACATACACCGATGAACCACATATTCATAGTGGGACGAGCCTAGTTTTATACACCAACGTTAGGTGGACATTTCATCTTAGTGGGACCTTTACTCCTTAAATATAAATATATATATACACACCTCTAATTTGGGGATGTTGGCTTTAGAACCTACCTTAGTGGGACATTGTCATAAATGTTTACGTGAACCCACTATAAGTTGTAATTGTACATTTATATATTATTTCTTGTTCACATAACATTTGTTTGGATATTTTCCAATTTTCTTTCCATATCACACCTGCTATTTAGTAACATAACTACTCAATACTTTATGGCTGAAGAATTACCTACACTCTGGCAAAAATTAAAACTTATGACATATATGACTATTGTTCACATAGATCCACTATGAAGTAAGTTTTTAATGCATGTGTGTGTGATGTCTTTGTGATTTTATTAGCACAATATTGATATATGGCAATTACATACACCAATGAACCACGTATTCATAGTGGGACGAGCCTAGTTTTATACACCAACGTTAGGTGGACATTTCATCTTAGTGGGACCTTTACTCCTTATATGTAAATATATATATATACACCTCTCTGTTGGGGATGTTGGCTTTAGAACCTACCTTAGTGGGACATTGACAAGAATGTTTACGTGGGCCCACTGTAAGTCGTAAGTGTACATTTATATATTTTTTTTTCACATAACATTTGTTGGGATATTTTCCAATTTTTTTCCACATCACACCTGCTATTTAGTAAAATTCCCTACGTAATACATTATGGGTGAAGAATTATCCACATACTGGCATAAATGAAAACTAAAACATATATGACTATTGTTCACATAGATCCACTATGAAGTATGTTGTTAATGTATGTGTATGTGTGAAGTCTTTGTTATTTTATTAACACATTATTGATATATGGCAGTTACATACACCGATGAACCACGTATTCATAGTGGGACTAGCGTAGTTTTATACACCAACGTTAGGTGGACATTTCATCTTAGTGGGACCTTTACTCCTTATATATAAATACATATACACACATCTCTCTGTTGGGGATGTTAGCTTAAGTACCTACCTTAGTGGGACACTGTCATAAATGTTTACGTGAACCCACTATAAGTTGTAAGTGTACATTTATATATTATTTCTTGTGCACATAAAATGTTTGGATATTTTCCATTTTTCTTTCCATATCAACCTGCTATTTAATAACATAACTACTCAATACTTTATGGGTGACTTACACAAAAATAATATATAAATGTACACTTACGACTTACAGTGGGCCCACGTAATCATTCTTGACAAATATTGAGTAGTTATGTTACTAAATAGCAGGTGTGATATGAAAAGAAAATTGGAAAATAGTAACATTACCTACTTAATACATTATGGGTGAAGAATTATCCACATGCTGGCATAAATTAAAATTTACGACATATATGACTATTGTTCACATAGATCCACTGTGAAGTAAGTTGTTAATGTATATGTGTGTGATGTCTTTGTGATTTTATTAACGCATTATTGATATACGGCAGTTACATACACCGATGAACCACATATTCATAGTGGGACTTCAGTTATATATATATACATATATGCATAGATACAATAGTAGTATTCATAGTGGGACGAGCCTAGGTTTATATACCAACGTTAGGTGGACATTTCATCTTAGCAGGATCTTAACTTATATATATATATATACATGTACATGTATGTACACCTCTCTGTTGGGACTATTGGCTTTAGAACCTACCTTAGTGGGACATTGTCAAGAACGTTTACTTGGACCCACTGTAAGTCGTAAGTGTACATTTATTTATTATTTGTTGTGCACATAACATTTGTTGGGATATTTTTTCCATTTTTTGTTGTTTCCACATCACACCTGCTATTTAGTAACATTACCTACTTAATATGCTATGGGTGAAGCATTATCCACATACTGGCATAAATTAAAACTTACGACATATATGACTATTGTCTACATAAATCCACTATGAAGTAAGTTGTTAATGTACATATATGTGTGTGCTGTCTTTGTGATTTGATTAACGCATTACTGATATATGGCAGTTACATACACTGATGAAACACGTATTCATAGTGGGACTTCAGTTATACATGTAGTCTGTGGTGTCTAATCCTAATGAACAAGACTGCGGTTTAAAAGATCATCTGGAATTTTAATTAAGCAACACAGTTAGCGTCTAGCAACACTCAATACAACCGCCAGACTGCTGACTACTGAACGAAGACTCTTTACGTATAACAAGCACTCGCTAATAATTGCTAATTAATAAAAAGCACAATCTTACGACATAGCACAACCCTATCGTTGCAAGACAGCATTTAGTGCAATACAAAAATAATCTATCCTTACTATAGCTAATTTTAACTTTACATTTAGTACTGAAATAAACACAAGGTATTTAAAAATACAAACATAACTGGACTCAGCAACACCAAGATTATTTTTCGGCGATGATGTTTAACATGCAGAAACAATTCGTATAAGTAATTGGGAGACTAAGTGCCACAAACACAACTCGTATTGCATTAACTAACCATTAGCTGTAAAATATTACAAACACGACAACATACCAGAATCAGCATGAGCTCTTCAGCTTGTTCATATGAGCTTGTTGAACACAATCAGTAGACTCATAACACACTTGGCCAACATTATTCAATCACAAAAATATTTTTTTGTCTGAGATGATCACTGTACCAATGAATACTTTTTACCAGGTAGTCACTGAATTTCTGCAAGTCTTCTGTCAACGGAATAACTTGCAGTTTTGAGTGTTTTTTCTTTTTCAATGTGGCAATGCCACGTTGCCCAATTATATTGAAATTTGGTAGGTTAGTACATTATTATTTGTTCTCTAAGGTCTACGAAATTGTAAAAATACACTTTCAATGAAATGCGAACATGGTAGGCAGTCCCTCATGTGAAAACATTTACATCGCAATAACTCTGTAGTGTATTTTTCTATTTTGTGAATGGTTTGATCACGTGACATCTGACACACTTAACATTCCGAGTGAAAGGGTCAAAGGTCAACGTCACAGCCAGATCTAATGTATCAGCAGTAAAACCTAAACATACGATAAGCACACCTGCTTAAGAAAAAACACACATTGCAACTAATTCACTTACAAGATCTGTACATGCAGTTCACAATGGAAAACACAAGTTCTAGTAATCTTCATAGATCGAGAATTCGTTCACCTGTAGTTTTAAAATTCCAAGAATAACCAATTTACCAAATTCTTAAAATTTATCAAAATTTCTATAAAAAAATATGTTGTGTAGGCGTGGCCTTGCAGTAGAATATTACTTTGGACGAAAATTAATTCACAAATTAAATTTTAAAGATTGTTTGCAGCAGCAACATGAGCTAAAATTTAGATGACACCACAGCATATTGCTGATTGTTACATATGAAATGAATGCAATGAGTAGATATAAATAAAATTACACTCAAAAAACAATGAAAAAACGTCGAAAATCAGTAATTGTTAGGAATTTTAAATTAAAGACACAATTTTAAAACTGGTAAAAATTCGGGATTTCTGGAATTTCAAAATTCGTAAAATTCACATTCGTGATTAATAATTATCTTTCCATTTATTCTCCAGATATCACAGCCAAGATGTGGTCTATTGGAGACAAGGAGAAGATATGTCCACGTGTGTAACTTAAAAATACAGACTCACAGACAGATGTGCATACACACATAACCATACATAACCATGAGCAGACAGAGACAGTAGACATTCCACCAAATATAGCAGGGTTTTTCAGGACTTTGGACTTTACTTTAACCAACAGTATCAAAGCACTGAAGGAAGACAGGGTCATAAGGATTGGGCTTTTAATCCAACCAGGCCCAGCCCACAAGCTGACAGTGTGACCATTGAATGCCTTCCAGTTATTGAACAGCCAACAGAGGCACGAAAACATAGACAACAGTTACATATAACTAATAACATATGCAAAAAGTAATAAATCTAATAAAACTTTAGCCTGGTTTAGTACCGTGTATGCCATCTAGCAAGGAAATGGATCCCACCTATTCTACAGCTCTTGGGGCCTGCACGTTCTGACAATATCATTCTCATACAACATAAGCAACATTGAAGACAGGATGCTAACATGCCTATCACCAACAGTCCACCACAAGGTTTAAAAGTATTAACTATGCATCGGTGTTACACAATTCACTTAAAATTAAGCTGTGTCCTACTGTAGCACAAACTTGTGTGCTGTGAACGATTAGCTCTCAGGGCATAAAGGAGTTGATTTGTTATCACTATTTGTTATCACAGCCTTCAAAAGTTAGATGGGTCCAAATGCATCCATTAATAAATACTAAAATAGCTCTGAAGGTCAAATGCTCAAAGGCATGTTATTTTGGGGAGATGATTATAAAAAAGGTATTATTTTGTATATTGTTACACTCTCAACTTAACAGTATGCAAAATTTTAAGCTAATGGCTAATTGTTCAGCCGCAGGCAAAAACACAACCAACTGAACTATTGAGAAACTACTCAACATCAATATTTGATTAGTAGCTGTTCCATTTCCTGTGCAGACGGGCACACAAAATGACACATACAAACGTACAAAGAGAAAAAATGCTACTACAAAGTTACTTTTCCTGTAATGATATTGTGCAGCTGTGTGCGAATTTGTGCTATAGTACGAGTAGGCAGTTTACTTGCAAAGGCACAAATGGCTTTGCCAGTGGGCATAGTCTTTGCAGTAATGCTGCTACCAAATGTGTCCAGCAGAAGGTGTTTTTCGTCGTCCGACCAACGCCTTTTACGCCGCTTTGTGTCACGGCTGGACGACGACTGAGGGACATATGTTTCACCATTGCTATCACTCATCTCCACGTCTGTTAAATACAAGCACATAACTGTAAGTATTTTAGACAAACAAGAACAATATGCACTGAGTGCAAATGCTACAAATGATGGACATAAACCAATAAGAACAAAAAGCTCAGCTACCGCAGTGCAGGTCGTCAGTAATTATGTGCCATTCAAGGTCACTGTTTTTGGTACCAATCCAAAGCAAATATGCAACTTCTTATCATGGCTTGTATGGTAGTACAAGCCATTGCAACAGTCAATAGCCAAAGTAATGGAAAAGGGCAAATTCCGAACCCCCATGGTGCAATAACCCCTGAAGGGATTTCAGTGAAACTTGGAAACTTGTCACATGTTGCAGTTTCTTAGTATACCTTTTTTCTTTTTTACTTTATTATTGGGCTCGCGCCGAGCCGCACCAATCAACCAATTTTGATGATCAAAATGTCATACGACGTGTTTCCACACAAGGAAGTGCTTTGAGGGTCACAGTCAGACAGCTCCCCATTTAGGGGATCAGATGCCCTCAAAACCCTCATTATGGGGGCGTGAATAGGCATTTTGAAGCTAAACTAGCAAAATATTAAAACTTGCATATTATCGAAACTACTTCATTGATTTGAACCAAATTTTGCACAGTTATAAAGACCACCAAATGCATTTTGTGGGTGGTTTGAACAGCTGCAACACAAATTCACGATTGCAGACGGCTGCCATCTTGAAAAAAATTGGACGCCATATCTCGGCAACAGTTTGACCGATCGCCACAAAATTTAGCAAGGTGATGCAGGTTGATCCTCTTGACCCTTACTAACCCTTAAAATTTCGACATTTTAAAAATGCAAGATAGTGGCGTCTCCCGATTTCAAAAATAAAAAAATCGCCATATCTCAATACCAGTATGGACAATCAGTACAAAACTTGTTCTGGTAACACATGTTGACCTGCTGACCGTTCAAATTTTAAAATTTTTAAATTCTGAGATGACGAGTTCAATGGAAACTGCATGGAAATTAAAAGTCCGACAGAAAAGTTTTCACATTAATTTCTGCTAAGACGTCACAGAATGGTAAAAATGAAGTAAACAAACGAAGTAATATTACTTAGCAGTACATCGCCAATAAAAATTAAAATAAGGTAATATTACTTGTCACCACATTAAGTCTATGTTAATATGCTGCTAAGTAATATCACATTTTATTGCTAACTTCATGTCTACGATTTTCGGCAACGGTGAACTCGTCATGTGCCTATGTACACCAGGTCACCGAAGTGATAGCACCAATATCGACTTTGGGCTTTACCATCATATGTCAATGGCGACACACAAATGGACTGGTGCAAGCATGCAGCCTTCCCTTACACCTCAGGTAAAAAAATGCCGATACAAGTCATGGCTAAGAAGGACTTGTACAACAGTATTCTCGTGCATGATAGCTAATACTAATGTGCATATCACGTGACAATTTGTTATGTTAAGTGTTAAACTGTTAATTTAAACATTACAAATCAGTTGCTAACCTTTATTGGCAAAGGATGCAAGTTGTTGCTCATTTACAGAATTCTTGCATGCAGTGATTGAATGCTTAGGCACCACAGCAGAACAGTCACGCGATGTCCCACCATCATCATCAGTATCACTTTCTGCATCTGGAAGAAGTGTAAACAAATTGCATTAACTTCATTGCATAAACTTACATCATCAATTAACATATTATATAACATGTTAAAACGTTGTTTATTTAGAATGCAGCTGTAGTACTCTACAAACTGTTACCATCAACGAATGTGCCATGGTAATGTTTGCAGTTGCATCTCTGCATCTGTGTGTCGGTATCAACAATGCAGTCAAAGGTTGCACTGGTGGCAAGTTTGGAGTTTATTTTCCGGTCATAAGTCCGATAAGCAGAGGTAAATGATGTGGTACTGAAACAAGACAACCTGCTCAGGCATCAGCAGTGGCTTTAAAGAGAAAGGCCTTTTTGTTGACGTGAGTGGTTGGCTGTTGGACAAACTGCAGTCAGTCCAGAATGCTGCTGCTCGCCTTGTTACTGGAGCAACAAAATTTGACCACATCACATCTGTGATGCGAGAGCTTCATTGGCTACCAGTTTGGCAAAGGCTCAAGTTCAACACAGCACTTCTTGTGTTCAAGTGTCTGCATGGACTGGCTCCGGCACACTTATTTGATCACTGCAAGTGGACTACTGACAACACTGTCCATTTGCACTTATGATCAGCCAACAGGTGCCTGCTGTCTGTTCCATGGACACAGACAACTTACGGTGATAGGAGCTTTGCCATCAGTGGACCAGTTACGTGGAACAGTTTACTAGCGGCACTGCGATCAAGTGACACGACAAAAGAGACTTTTAGAAGACATTTAAAGACATTTCTGTTTAGTTGTTTTAACATTTAGTTATGTACATTTAACTGCATGAGGACAGCTAGACTATATCATACTATTCCTGCCGACATAGCACATTTGTGGCCCTTAGGCGATCTTGCGCTTTATAAATACTCTTAATACTACTACTAATAATAATAATAATTGGATTGGTATGAAAAAGTGTCTGTACTACAGCTGGCATTGACATATGATGGCAAAGCCCAAAGTCGATATGGGCACGATCACTTCGATGACTTGGTGTACATTGACGACAGTGCCTTTCTCTTTTGTCATCCATCGGGATTATAGTTACCGATGGTAAAAATAATAATAATAATAATAATAATAACAATAATAATAATGGCAACACAGAAATGGACCAGTACGAGCATGCAGCCTTTCATAACACCTCATGTTAGGAAATGCCGATACAAGTCATGGCTAAGATGGACTTGTACAACCGTATTCTCGTGCATGGTAGCTAATACTAATATGCATATCACGTGACAATTTGTTGTGGTAAGTGTAACTTTAATACTTGCAAATAAGCTGCGAACCTTTATTTCCAAGTGATGCAAGTTGTTTCTTATTTAAAGAACTCTTGCACGTCACGATCGAATGCTTAGACACCACAGCAGAACAGTTGCGCAATGTCCCACTGTCATCATCGGTGTCACTTTCTGCATTTGGAAGAACTGTAAACAAATTGCATTATCTTGATTGCATAAATATACATCAGCAATTATCATGTTATATGACGTTAAAACGTTGTTTTTTTACAATGCAGCTGTAGAGTATACAAACTGCTACCATCAATGAATGCGGCACGGTAATGTTAGCAGTTGCATCTGTGCATCTGTCTGTCACTACCAACAGTGCAGTCGAAGGCTGGAGCACTAGTGACAAGTTTTGGAGTTTGTTTTCTGGTCATGAGTCTGATAAGCGGAAGTTAAATGATGTTGCATTGAAACAAGACAGGCTGCTCAGGCAATAGTAGTGGTCCTAAAGAAAAAGGCACTCTCCTCAATGTACACCAGGTCACCGAAGTAATCGCGCCGATATTGACTTTGGGCTTTGCCATCATATGTCGATAATGACACAGAAATGGACTAGTGTGAGCATGCATCCTTCCATTACACCTTATGTTAGGAAATGCCGAGACAAGTCGCGGCTAAGATGGAGTTGGACAACAGTATTCTTTTGCACAATAGCTAATACTATTATGCATATCACGTGACAATTTGTTATGCTAAGTGTCATTTGAATACTTGCAAATAAGATGCTAACCTTTATTGCCAAATGATGCACTCTTGTCTGCCATGATTGAACGTTTAGGCAACACAGCAGAACAGTCGTGTGATGTCCCACTGTCATCATCGGAATCACTTTCTGCATCCCCAAGAACTGTAAACAATTGCATTAACTTCACTGCATAAATTTATGTTAAAACGTTGTTTATTTATGATGAAGCTGTGGAGTAAGTATACAAACTGTTACCATCAACAAATGTGGCATGGTCATGTTTGCAGTTACATCTGTGCATCTGTCTATCGGTATCGACAGTGCAGTGGAAGGCTTGGGCACTTGTGGCAAGTTTTGGAGTTTGTTTTCCGGTCATGAGTCCGATAAGTGAAGGTTAAATGATGTAGTGTTGAAACAAGGCAGGCTGCTCAGGCAGTAGTAGTGGCCCTAAAGAAAAAGGCACTCTCCGCAATGTACACCAGGTCACTGAAGTAATCGCGCCGATATCGACTTTGGGCTTTGCCATCATATGTCAATTAATAACGACACAGAAATGGACTAGTGCGAGCATGCATTCTTCCTTTACACCTCATGTTAGGAAATGCCAAGACAAGTCACGGCTAAGATGGAGTTGTACAACAGTATTCTTGTGCATGATAGCTAATACTAATATGCATATCAAGTGAATACTTGCAAATAAGTTGTTAACCTTTATTGCCAAATGATGCAAGTTGTTGCTCATTTACTGCACTCTTGTGCGCCATGATTGAATGCTTAGGTAACACAGCAGAAGAATCGTGCGATGTCCCATTATCTTCATCAGACTCAGTTTCTACATCTGGAAGCACTGTAAACAAATTGCATTAACTTTTATCGCATAAATTTACACCAGCAATTGATATATTATATGACACTTTCAACGGATGTTTATTTACAACGTAGCTGTAAAGTATACAAATTGTTACCACGAACAAATGTGGCATGGTAGGGTTTTCAGTTGCATCTGTGTGTCCGTCGGTAATGCTATAACCTTTGAAATCGTTGACCTACAAACTTAACTTTTGTACACAAGTACATCTACCTAATATTCAGGTCAATGTCGAGTATAAATGTCACGGGGATAAAGATCAAGGTCACAGGAGCAAAGGGCATGTCTGTGTATCCTGTTCACGAGTGGTCTGCACCATCTGATTTCGGTTGAAAGCAATCTTGTTCACCATATTTTTGCATTATATTAACCCAACATATGCTGCAAATTTTATTGAAATAACTGATATAGTTCCTCAGATACAGCAGTTTAAACTTTAAAGTTCACTTTATCAAGTGAACATGCAGTTGCACATGGAATATGCACAAATAACAAATCAAATTTTTTTACAGCTTTCATCAACAGTTCAAATGTTTTAATCATGAATGTCAGATGCCCATAGCTCACTCTGTATTTAAACAGACTGTTCTCAATGTCAGTGCCCAGCAGTTGCACCAACACACGATCAAAGTTTGTTGCAAAATGATACAATTGCCTTATTGATAAACTCGTGAAGCAGATCATTCTGTATCGTTGATAAAACGTCTTTTTTCTTGGCGTTATGTTGGCCAGCTTTGGCATTTGTCTTTGATGGTGTTCCAACATAGTACCTCACACATGATAATCTATTGGCACATCCATATGGTGCATTTTCTGTTATTTTTACATCAGAATTGCAGTTTAGTTACTGGTTCACTTACAAAACTGTACTTTTAAGTTAAAATGGTTGTAATTTCTAAACCACAGCAAATATTGTAACGAAATTTGCTGTGTATGTGGCGCGATTCCTCCTCTGGGAAAGCTGTAAATTTGGTGAAAAAATCTGTTACAGTAACTGAGATAATGGTTTTTTCCTAATGGATTGTTTTTTATTGGCGCACCCTGTATAATGATAACTTTTTTAATGTTCAGATAAACTGCTAAGATATATACAACACATTTACCATTAACATCGATGCTGTCCAGATTTTTTCCTCTGAACTGATGAACACGTCCATCTTCAACAGCCATCAACATTCGAGCTACCTTCACACACACACACACACACACACACACAAAGTAAATTGGTTATCACTGTGCAGTCAACCACTCAATGTTTTAAGTTTAAGAACAGAATAATTTATAAAAAAAATATTGCAACTTAACAGCTGAATTTAAAAAAATTAACACAGTTGTGAAAAAGACTGTCAAATTATGTATAATTTTCGTAGTGTGTCAAAAGTGGTCCTTGATAGAAAACGTAAATTTTTGCAAAAATTCTGCTCGTGCGACAATTTCATATGTGAAACACTTGCATTTATGGCGAAGGATGAGTTGTCAAGCTTGTGTTCAGTTAGTTAAAGTAGGCCAGTTATTGAAGCACTTATGGACAAATGCACTGGACTGCGTTCGTTATTGTAACTGCAGTAGGAACTATATTGCAACTGGCAACACTTAATTAAGTATTCTTCTATGTTTTATATTTATTTTTCTATAGTTGTTTATAATTTATCAACATGCTACCAGTTTGGTGAATAAAGATGAATTTATATATATATATATATAAAAGAAATGTATCTATTTTGTTTCACACATTTCTTTTGCATACCACAGCTAAACAAAACAACACAAGAACATGCAAATAAATATATTAATAGAAAAATAACTGTACCATGTGCATGCATATTTCTGGATACAGTGTGGTGGTGTAACAATTTTAGTGTTTTTACATTTCATAATTCACGTATTCTACAGCTGACAAATAGCACTTTAATCAACTTTTGATAACTTTAACACACGAAAAAGAAAACAAATATACACTAACGAGATGCATTCCTTACTTTTGACAACTGAACAGTTGAATCAGTCAGTCGATAAAAGTCTCGGTGAGTTTTTGTGTCGTGACCGAGATGCCTTGCTAATTGTGACAACTCAGTGTCATTCATGTCTAATATCTAAAATAGCAGCATAAGTATAGGCATACAATGTCACAAGTAGGGCTGTAGCAAATAGGGGGTCTTTACTATTCAGCCGAATACAAATAATTAATCCTATTATTCGGCCGAAAATGAATAGAATACGAATAGTTGAATTAAACTTTGAAGCAATGATTCTTTGTTAACTCGCTGCAATTAACATGTACATAGGCTAGTGTAAGAAACTGATGGGCGGAAATTTCTACACTCGTTCGGCAACGACCGAACAACAACAACATGACGGGCGATGTGAAAATAAATAAAACATGTTTTAACGTTGTTTTAAAAGGTTTCATTCACACAATAAGAACAATTAACTCATAAATGTATAATAGTCGACATTCTTTAATTTGGCGTACTTGCAAACTGACCAGTCTTTGTCACGACTAACGGTTGTTACTGTACTGCTGTTCAAATGAATGGCTATTCGTATTCGGTATACTTTTAGCAGTATTATTCCGACGAATACGAATACACTATTCAGCCTGCTATTCGGCCCGAATAGAATACGAATAGAATGTTCGGTATAGCCCTAATGACAAGTGCACTCAGACAGCACTGAGCTCCACCAAGGTCACAATGAGACTCCATTGCTGTGGAGACACCACTACTACTGTAGATGTGGTTTAGTTATTCACTTTACAAGATACAAGTTCAGTTACAATTACCTGACTAACTGTAGCGATGTACGTTCTGAGATGACGAGAAGTGATCCGCTCAGGAAATTTAAGGCCATTGCACATATGTGCCAACTCTTGCAATTCAGTGTGGCCAGCCATCGGTGTGTCGGCATTAAGACGACCAAAAATGAAGCTATTTGTTGGTGGAACACCAACCACACCACGTGTCTCAATTAGCAAGTCAACTGCTTGTCTGGCATCTGGTGGCAGCAGAACGAACGCATTCACGTTTTTACGTGATTTTCCTGCACTAATCACCATATCCATGCTACAACCACCACATGTTCACAAGAAGGTAGTAGTAGTAACTAGCAGCACATTAATAGTATTTAACATCCCTGTCAACACATTACATTCTAAAGTGACATTACCAGCCAATCACCTGACGTGCTCTGTCGTCTTCAATGGGGTGACCATGGTAGCAGAGGCTGGTATGACTTAACAACAGTCACTGCTGAGGATGGCTCTAGGTGAGCCAACGTGTGCGATGAGTAATGGGTAGGTGTTGTATGGCTGACGTCCCCTAGTGTCGGTGCGTGATAAGTATCTATGAAAAGTCTTGTACTGTATATTTTAGTGCCAGGCTTAAGCTTCTTAGTTTCCCTGAGTACCAGAGCTGTGCTTCCACGCCTAACAGGCAGCAAGTGACCCAGGCACCACCCACTATCCCAACAAAAATACAGCTGTCATGGTATTCCGCCATCCCGGTGCAGTTTGCACAGTATGGTAATCATATGAATGGCCGATACTCAATTACAAGCTGAACCTAGGTGTAATGGCCTGCAAGTACAAATTTTGGTGACGAGCGGGGTGGTGGGGGCTCACAGTTCCCCCTTTCCATTAGCTTTCGTCGTAGTCCTTACAACACTCTCGCACTACCGTGCAAGTGTGCGATAACTGCTACACGAAGATATTTGTAATCCTAGATGCACAGACATACCTACTGAAGAAATCTTATCACAAACCAAATCATAGATCACTATGTGCTGCTAGCTGAGCTTCACAGCTGATGGGCAGCCAGTTTATTATATCACATTTTGTTATGAATTTCATTCCAAATTAACTCTTTTACAAAAGATTCAAAAATATGCAAACTTATACAAAATCCCTCAAATTATGCAAAAATGTGCCAGTAAATTCTGTGTAATCGCATAAACCATGGAACCCAAAATATTCGTACTCACCGCTTAGCAAGCAGTCTGTCGACAGATGATAAAGCCATTGTCAATTCACCACCATCACTGTCATGCCACTTGGGACGAGCCAAATATTCATCTACCCTTAGCTCTCGAACCTCTGCACGTCTACGCTTGTTGAAGAGAATCAGCCGACTCATGACACACTTCGCCAGCATTATCCAATCCTGCGGACATTTGCCTTGTCTGAGGTGATGACTGTACTGCTGAATACTTTTTACCAGATAGTCTCTGAATTTCTGCAGGTCTTCTGTCAAGGGAATAACTTGCAGTTTTGATCGCCTTTCCTTCTCAATGCGTCTGACAGCAGCACGATTTACTCGGCTGTTCCATTCTGCTTCTACTAGTTTCTTAAAGTTTGTAGCATCATCCTGTCGTCCACGATCATCTGTGCGTAATGCAGCACAGTACTTTGAAGTACACATTTTGTTCAACAAGTTGCCAACTGTTCTGCCAACATTCAGGGATGGTTGCTCTTTGTCAGTGGACATCTGTTTCGCAATATTCACAACGATATCAAAATTAGATGGTGACAATAAGCTGTCCAGAGTCGCACTTGGCAATGTTTTTCGAGCCAGCATAACAATACGACCAAGTGTTCTAGCTGCCTGGCTTACCCGATATATGTCATCATGTTTCTGATCCTCTTTTCGACCTATAGCCAACATCCGCAGAGCAGCTTCCCGTCGAATTAGATCGTCAGAGATCGCTATGGCCTTTACATCATCGTCTCTCATTCGGTTGAATAATTGTTCCAGAGAATCATCTCTCTCTGTAAGCACTGCTTGATGAATAAGTGACTGGCCACGCTTCACAGCCATTACTCTTTTACGTCTACTACCATTGTCGACTTCCTGTGCGTGACACTTGTAGTAGTCTCGTCGAGCTAAGCATGTTTTCATGTGCCGCCACAGATTGTTCTTTGTCAGCCAACGTTTACAAAACTCACAAGCTGTGTACTCACAAGGCTTTTTGGCACGATTTGAGCTTCTTCGGCCAACAACAATATTGCCTTGGCCTTTCTGCATGGCGCATATGTTGTTCTTGAAGTTCCCTTCATTCACTAGTCTCTCAATCAAAAGCTTTCGCTTCTTACTGCATTTTGGCTGCAAAATAATCTCTTCAACTTCCGGTTTATCAGCATGAACATTGATAATGTGACGTGCAATTTTGCTCGTAATCTGTTTGCCACAAAACGTGCAGTAGTGCACTTTATCATAGGCTTTCTTGCAACCACGTGTTGATGGCTTCATTTTCAGCAAATTGAGTCCACCATCTGTACTGCTTTCAGAAATTACACTAACCGGTGTGTTTCCACCATCTTCGGTTGACACAGCAGACTTAGTGCCAGTTGCTGACTCAAGATGATCGATCTGAGCACGCTCACTATTGTCTGAATTTAGCTGAACAGAATCTGCACCATGCATCAAAATGTCGTCGTCGTCGTCGTCATCCTCCTCATCATCATCAGTAACTGAACAGTCTGAAGGTTCATAATTTGGGTCAGCAATGGAGTCATCATCACTGCTAGCATGTGCAGTTTCTTCCTGTAGCAGCACTTGCTCACCAACACCGTCATCTGGCATGGAAACATCTGTTGTGTGCATGTCTATCGACAAATGGTTGTGTGACACTGCTCGCTCTCCGTTGTTGTCATCTGGCATGCAGACTTCTGTTGTGTGCATGTCTAACCACAAGTGATTGTGTGACACTGCTTGCTCTCCGTCGTTGTCGTCTGGAACACAGTGGTTATGTGACAGTGCTTGCTCTGCGTCGTTGTAATCTGGTACGCCGACTTCTCTTGTGTGCATGACTACCGACAAAGGGCTGTGTGACACTGCTTGCTCTCCGCCTTTGTCGTCTGGAACGCTGTGATTATGTGATACTGCTTGCTCTCTGTCGTTGTTATCTGGCATGGAGACTTCTGTTGTGCGCATGTCTACTGACAAGTGGTTGTGTGACACTGCTCGCTCTCTGTCATTGTCATCTGGCATGGAGACTTCTCTTGTGTGCATGTCTACCGACAAAGGGCTGTGTGACACTGCTCGTTCTCCAGCTTTGTTGTCTGGAACGCTGTGATTATGTGATACTGCTTGCTCTCTGTTGTTGTTATCTGGCATGGAGACTTCTGTTGTGCGCATGTCTACTGACAAGTGGTTGTGTGACACTGCTCGCTCTCTGTCATTGTCATCTGGTGTGCAGACTTCTCTTGTGTGCATGTCTACC
>Ga0209782_1000562_pt1 | contig 16721 bp, 10 predicted proteins | sample WorMetmaBAHAMAS1_FD_187390 | JGI IMG/M metagenome (GOLD analysis project Ga0209782, IMG submission 187390) | Marine gutless worms symbiont microbial communities from Max Planck institute for Marine Microbiology, Germany - Inanidrilus... | ecosystem: Host-associated > Annelida > Digestive system...
GGGGGGGGGGGTCGTGCCCTTTGCGCCCATCCCTAGATCTGCCACTGTCTTTAAAGCTCGTTATGCATTGTCGTTATTATTAGCAAGGAAGGCAAACAGTGCATTTCAATAACTCAGTGGAGTAATTGCATTTGATAATGAACTATAGACATTCTGAAATATTATAGGTATGTACTGAAGTCAACTGTAAGCTAGTTCTGCGACAAATTAAATCTTTGTAAGGGCTATTTGGCCATACCCATGGAAGATACATTGAAAGACTACACAACTTTTACGAGTTCACGTGGTCTTAAGGAGATCAACGTGATGCCATTTGGTATGGTCAATTCCTGTTTTACATTACAACCAAATAAAGAAATTTTTTGACACAACATCAAGATAGTTGTGCAGATTAGTTGTTGGGACATATATGTTAAATGAGCTGAAATAAATGTAATGATTTCGCGTGCATTCTTTAAGAAATAGTCAAGAATGCTAATCTGTCACTTACAACCAGATAGAAGAAGATATATTTTGGTTTTGCATGGTGACCAGTTGGACAACAGATTGGTGCAGTTTGGCATACTTTACAAAATGATTTTCTTAATACACTGGAATAGTGAGTTTTATTTTTTGGCCTACTTGACTTTGTGTAATAATTTTATGTTTTTGGAAAGGACGCAAAAATAACAAGTCATACTGGAGTTTTTGTTTTGTAACTTACAAAGTTATGAATTTATGTTATGCATTAGCCATCAGTTTATAACATGTTATATACAAACACATAATTGATAATAACAATTCTGCACTGTTGAGTGGTTTACAGGTACAACAAAAATACTGGTACTCAAGTACCAGATGATGGTATCTACGTTAGGTGTGGTCGACACAACTTGGAGGTAATGCATGTGTTTTACTACATTTAGCCATACAACGTAGTATCGTGTAGTATGTTTGTAGAAGTGAAGTAAGCCTGCTGTTTGTAACAAAGTGTACACTGATAAATGGGAGACATCAATACAATGCTAGTCAATGGCAAACTGAATGCACATGGCATGACTGCAGTTATGATGTATAAATTACATGGTAAACTCTATTAGGCTATGTTGTCATTTTTGCATTACTGTCTAGTTATTAGATCAAAAGGTTCATCTGATACAATTGTCACTGTTCACACAGACTTTGTCAGTTGTAATGTTTACAGGACAGTTCAGAATCATCCACTACCGAACAGCTATTTACTGGAGGCACAGCGATGCTGCACGAGAGTTACACGTACTGCTGTGATTACGACATTGCATTAATACGACTTCGCACTCCGCTGACGTACAATGACTATGTTAAACCTGTATGCCTGCCTAACTCGCCTGTAGCTGTTGGTACCAACTGCATTTCTACCGGATGGGGCAAGACAGAAGGTAAGCAAAATCAAACTTTTGGGACTCTTTATGCATTCTCTTTTTGTGGGCATATATCCGACATCCAGATGAAAAATATTTTAACGTTTTTATTTTCTAAATAACGTTTTTAACCTTTTACACTATTCCTTTTGAAAACGTGGTTTTCAAAAAACATTATAAATTATATTTTTGGTTTGTACATTTGAAACGACTGCGGTAGAAGAAAACTAACTTGATATAAGCTACTGTTAACTAAAACTGTAATAACTGTTTATTGACTAGGCAGAAACAAATATATTAGTCTTCAATGAAGAGGACTGAGATCTATGCATCCCGCATTGCATGCTGCCGTTGGTGAGTCCTCTGAGTACACGCTCTATGCATTAACGTCAAAAACGAAAAATGGACAGATAGATGATCAGACACCAGACCATTGTTATTCCTTTCTGCTCAGTGCAGCCAATGTAACAAGACAACAATACGAAATAAAGGACTTATCAACATTATCGTTATTAACATCAACGTTTCATTTGTATACTATAGACTATCATCTAAGCTAAATATATTAGTCTTCAAATTTCAAAACAGGCCACTTGAATGATGTCACTTTTTAAAATGATATCTGCTATGCCAAATATAACATTGTGTTGATAATTATAATGACAGTGTTGATTATGACGATACGTTTGTCATATCTAAAGTGTACAAATGCAGGTACGGGTAACCAAAATCGTCTCAATCAAGTCACTTTGCCGATCCTTGATGACTACCGCTGTGCATCAGAGGACAAGCTGTGTGCTGGTCCATTGGTGGCCTACAAGAGCATCTGTTCTGGTGACTCGGGTGGTCCGCTGGTCTGCAAACAAGGTGACAAGTGGTACCAGTATGGCGTTAACAGCTTCGTTTACTCTTGCACTGAGGCAGGTTATCCATCAGGCTTCGCCAATGTTGCCACTTTTAATCGTTGGATCCAGCAAAAGACTGGAGGTCAGTGCCTTTATATTTGTTATCAGTATGGTGTAATTACTTTGAATATAAGCTGCCGCGTTGTTTATGAAAATATCCCTTTATTTTGCACTAGACATAAAATATTAAAAATATAAAAGTTTTCTTCTTGATTGTTTTTTTTAATTTTTATTTGGCATTTACTTTTCTGCCTGCAGTTGTTGAAGGTACACTGTTTGGTACTGTTTGCATTTGTTTGGTCTTGGGCTTGGCCCACAATCCTCGGTCTTGGTTTAGTTTTACTATTTCTGAATGGATGCATGGTCAATGGAGAAAAATTACACTTTTTTTCGTTTTTTTACTGCATCCAGCTGGTGGTGACTAAATTGTATATTTTTCAAAATGTCTGGTGTCTGGCACAAAGGTAAAAACTAAAGTAAAAAGATTGTATGTGGTCTACTGTGTGATGTTGACTGTATGATTATGCAAACAGCCATTTTTGATACGATACTATCATGTAGCAGAAACATGGACAGAGAACAAACATGTGCATATAGCTTTGTGCAGTGAAAATGCTCTTTTCTCTATCATGAGTATTCACTGTGGTTGTATTGTAGCTAGAAAAAGTGCACAGATGGTATGTAACTAACGCATTTTTATTATAAAGCATTCTTTTTGAGTGTGAAATATACTTATGAATTTTACATTTTTTCAGCTTTGCAGGGTTTGTAACGACAATATATATTTGTGTTTGGGGTTGGATATGAATTGTATATCAAAATGTATTGTATTGTTGTTGTTGCCACCATTTGTGTTGAAGTAAAGATTATTGCAAAATTACTTTGTTTATGAAACGTCAAATTTTAATTTATTCGACCGTACATGTGACCAAGTATTTTCAATTTTAATAGCAAAAGGTTAATAATTATTTTTCCAATTAAATGGAAAACTGTAATCTTTCTTATGGTGATTAAAATGTTACAATTACATAAAAATAATAATAAAAATAATAACCATGCAAGTATATGGTGTGGATGCATTTCCTTTTTTAATATAATAATATATTTAATGCACCTTACAACCATTCCGACAATATGAAACAACGTCCATAACTGATCTTAACGTTAGTGTAAAAAATAACTATGGGATTAAGTTTACAGACAACTGTACACTGGTAGTACCAGAACACTCTGATGTATCAGCAAGCAGGAGGTTTTGCTTACAAAAGATTGGGCACATAAAAATAAAATGAATTAAATGTCTAAAACCAAGGACATAGTATTTTATCAGCCTATTTCTAGTACATTTCCCTCTGTAATATTATATGTGACATTGAACTTCTTTCTGTTAAATTACTGGGCATTTTTGATGGATATACTTAGTATGGCTGGCCATGTTCACGAGACTAATAAAGTATGAAACCTAAGGCTGTATTTGATGAGTGAACTTGAACATGTCTTATTACTATATTTCAGTTGTTTTTTGATGTTGTTCTATTATCTAAAGCATTATATGCATGTTCTGTGTGGTTTGATTTTTACCGTGCGACACTATGCTTAGCGCAATATATGCCGTCGTCGTGTGTCTGTGTGTCTGTGTGTTTGTCTGTCACACTCCGGTATTGTATTAAAACGGCTAAACGTAGGATAATGCAAATAATGCCACACGATCGAGCCCTTTGACTCTGATTTTCTGACACCAAAGTTCACAGGGAAATTTAAACGGGATCACCCCTATGGGGGCGACAAATGCAGGTTGGGTGGGTTAAAATTGGCCACTTTCGATGAAAAACGCGCTATAAGTCGAAAACGGTACGAGATAGATGCATAGTTTCTATTAAAGTCGAATAGAAAGTCATATGCGATCTATCAAATGGCAATGTTTCCGATGTCCTCGGGTGACCCATAACCCCGAAACCACGCCAATTTTTTGCATTTTTCATTGCCTTTCATATCTTCGTAGTGAGTAAAGATAAAGACTTCGTATTTGGTGTACATGTTGATCGTAGCTAGTCCAAGCCGACGGATGACAAACAGTCCCTGAAAGAGGCGTATTTATGTCACGTGACACGTTTTAATTTTGGGGGGCCCCATCCATATCTCAGGAATCGCTGAATCTACAGCTTTCAAATTTTGTACAAAGGGAGACTATGAAGTCTTGACAAAAAGATGACAAATCACCCCTAAAGGGGCGTCGTTATGCTCACGTGACCCATTTTTGTATGCACAACTATGGACTGAGAAAAAATTCTCCACGCCAATCAGTGAGCTGCAATCACCAATGTTACCGATGACGGTCTACTGCTTATCGCACCTACGGCACTCAAGGCCACACTAAGGCTAAGGCCTAAGTTCCATCGGTTTGATTTGTCACAGTATTTTTTGCAAAGTTGGCTGTATAACATATAGACAACAAATCTATTAAGTGGAGTGTGTGGAGTTTGAGCATTATTGTTCAAATATGTGGTAATAACCGACATTTCTTGGTCTGCATAGCAATTTGCTATCGACCTACGCTCGTTGCTTGGTAATTAAACTCGATGGGCAGTGTGATGTGGTCGATTTTGCGTTAACCAGCGTCGCATGGTCCATCGGCGTTAGCAGATATTCTTGTATTTTTGCTGAACATCTTTATGTGATACAAAAACTTCGAGCAAAGCATGTAAATAGTGACTAGTTAATAGATTTTATTGTGCTACTACTTCCTTTAGTGACTGTGATTTGTTTGACACTTTATAAAATTAATCACATTGTTTGCATCACATTGTTTACTGCCATCTCCTCGTAACAAGTCTTATTCATTAAGAGAGCATGACCATTCATATTAACTTATCTAGCGTAAATATAAGAAAACTAAGTGTGCCTGCAGTTACATAATTCTTCTTTGTTAGTATATATGTTTTTATTTTGTGTTGTTTTTGTCTGTTGTTTTTATCACCATTTGAAATTTATTGTGGTAATAAAGTTTCTAATATAGGCTAGCTTATGGTGCTTATTGATTGTATGTTTTTAATTGTTATTGATGGTAGCCTCTGGATTAGTCAGACAAATAATAAAAGAAATTACTTATTTACATTGCAATGGCTGGGATTGATAATGGGAGCTTTATGTTTCACGAGCTTCAGCTCTACCTTGATATGTCATGAATGTATCTGCAGAAGTCCAAGCAAGATTCAAAACCACCAATTCACCCAGTCTTGGTAAAGAATAGACCACTCAACAAGGATGACTCAAAGCCGCCAATTCATCCAGTCTGGATGGAGAAGGATCCACAACCAGTTCCTCCACCAGTTTATAAAGAGCCACATGACAAGGATGATTCAAAACCGTCCGTTGATGAGGACCAGATGGAGAAAGAACTACTTGACCTGCTGCAGCGCAAGTTTGCTGATGACTAGCTGTCTCTATACAACTGCTGCCAGTATGACGACTTTTATCTCATTTACTGTCTTATCTCATGGATGTCAACTAATTATAATTATGCAATTTAAAGCTGGATACAGTGGTTGAAATTTAGTATGTGAATAGATTTCGTCAGAATGTAAGCAAAATTAATTGTCAATTTGAAAGCTAAATTTAATTTGCTTATGTGCAATGTCTTGAGAAAACTGCCACTGGATTTTTGATTACAATTTTGTTAAATGCTGACTAGTTATAAAGTTGTTTCATTGATAGCTTTAAATTGCTGATCTTGTGAAAATTTTGTGAAAAATATCGGTGAAGTTAACTACCATGCAAAACGTCACCAGTTGAAAGGTATGTTGTACAAAATATTTACCCAATAGCGTTAGCATCATCATATACTGATGAAAAAGTCACAGTTGCCACACTAAGAACTCACACATCACGACTGGACACACATACAGCAAACAAGAAAAAAACGTCGTGATAAGAGGCCTGCACTCATGATCCACGTTTTGTCATCACTGACGACAATAATCTTCGAGTCACTCAGCAGTCGACAGTACGCCATTGATGCTTTTAGATCACGGAATCAATGTTTATATGGCGTAACACAATGCTGTAACAACGGCTATGTTCGTTATGCGTCAAATGTAAATGGAGTTCTTCATCTTTCAGCATGACAGTGCCCAGATTCACAGCGCAGTTGAGGCAACTATACTCTTCATCCATAACTTCACCAGATGCTGATTATTTAAAAAAAGATGTTTTAAAAGCAAGCATGACAGTAAATTTGTAACGATTTTTAAGAAATGAAGTACTATCAGTAAGCTTGCTATCAGTGTATCGACAGTCGTTGTGTTATGTGGTCTTTTTGACGTGGATATTTCTTAAGGTAGGAACACATTTTTGTTTGGTGGGATATTTTGTTACCACTTTGCTGAAATAACTGCTATGTCTATCAATGACAGCATTGTGAACTGAAAGTCAGCCAAGAACTGACAAGGTTAGATCACAAATACAGTGGTAACTTGTTTCCGGACACCTTGAATACAACCTGCTGCTGAAAGCCAAGTCACAAATCTTAAACTGCGACAAATATTTTTGTGAATTTAATCAATTTTCGCACATGACTCCACCTGGTAGATGAATATAGGCTATGTGGGAAATGATATTTACACTGGTTCAGGGGGTTTGAAGAGCTGTGATGCGAACTCTGGACTGTTCTGTTGGCTTTCAACACTTGTTAATGAACTACCACTCACACGGTAGAGGCACGCCACTTTGAACCCTATTGATAGTGCATGGCCAAAACAAACAAACAAAAGGTAAAGATAAAAGCGTGCTATAAGGAGTGAACGAGTGTGGGATGTTCATTTCCTTGATTGCATGCGTAGGTGGATAACTACTGAAATCTGTGATACGTGGCCACTGCGACGCCAGACTTACGGTTACCCTCCCAGCCATAAGTATAACTGTCCTGTGACAGGTACAAATTATACTGCTTGGTGACAATTGGAGATACTTATAAAATTACATAACTAGCTACAGTATACACGTACATAATGTGTGTTGTAGGGTTAAAAGACGGACTCTCAACGCAGACAATTACTGAGCCACTGTGAACGCTTTAGAGTACTACTTGCTTACTTACTTGCTTGTCTGTAGTAATAATAATTAACTTCGGTGATGGCTACATTCACATTTAGTTGCATTTGCTTATCAGACTGCTGGAAGATGCATTGTCACACGCTGCATTATGTACACCGTGTCCCAACAAAGACAACTCAAACTCATGGCAATAACTCGGCCAGATCTTAATTGATTTTCAAAATTATTTCACTGATTGATTCGTCCGTAATTTGTAGTAATCGTTTACCGAAGATCCCACCACACCTTTTCGGTTTCGCTACACTACCTTGGACAACTGACCATGTCGGACAGACATTGTGCAACCAAGGGTCTGACATTATGACGTCGATTTCATCTAGGCCTACAACTCTGATTGGTATTGATAAAGATATCACTGCAATTGTTATTAGTTAGTAATGAGAATAATAATTTCACGCTGTGTAATATCACCTTGTTATGACGGTTTCAGTTTTTGGTCCACCACTGTTTACTCTGGAGCGGTCTCACTAAAAGCCGACTGCACACGACCACACAGTCTGAAAGACCAATGCACGTAACGATGCACGCATCTCGAGCGTTGTGTTTAAAACACACTTCCACTACTGCCTTTCTTTCGCATTTAATCGACTTTTACACAATATAGGCTACTTTCACCGGTGCACATTTTATTTTTTTTACTGTGCTTAAATTTCACGAAATTTTTTGATGCATTACACTTACACAGACAGTTAACTGCATACATCATGATCACGCCGCGCATGTGTTGTCGCTCGACAGTCGTAATTATCATGGTCCACAGCGTTAGTTCCAGACTGGGTGAGGTCAATTTTGGCTAAGTCTAAAGGCTAAGACTAAAGGCTCAGACCAAAAGATACACATTTATCACTGGGAATTCCCAAGTTAAGACTGTTTGGTTTAGCTTAGCCTTTAGACTTAGTGGAAGTTGACCTCACCCACTGTGCGGTCGTTGTGTGGTCGTGCAATCGGTTTAACCTCTGAATAAACAGCAGTTTTTAATATTCCTATTTGCCCCATTTTTATTAAGCACATTCAGGATAATTGACCAATTTTGACGAAATTTGACACGCTGATGCGCCTAGACCCTCTCTACCACAACAGCCAATAAAATTTCATGACTTCAAAAATCCAAGATGTCGGCGGCGGCCAATTTGAAAATTCGAAAAAACGCAATATCTCTGCAACGGAACGACCGATTTTGACGAAATTTAGTACAATGATGCATATCGGCCCTCCAGACACCGACAGCCAATAAAATTTTGTAAATTCGACAATCCAAGATGGCGGCGGCCGCCATCTTAAAAAATCGAGGTCATAATATCTTCGCGACCGATTGACCGATTTTGACAAAATTTGGCAGGCTGATGCGTCTCAACCCTCGCCACCCGAATAGCCAATAAAAATTTGCGATTTCAAAAATCCAAGATGGCGGCGGTGGCCATCTTGAAAATACGAAAAATTGCAACATATCCGCAATGGAACGACCAATTTTGACGAAATTTGGTGAAGTGATGCGTCTGGGAAATCCGGCCATTGTCAGCCAATGAAATTTTGTGAATTCGACAATCCAAGATGGCAGCCACCGCCATCTTGAAAAATCGAAAAATCTTAATATCTTCGCAACCGAGACAAGCTGAGCCACACCTACTCAGGTCAACAGCTGCTGATGCTGCGACACGCTAACGCTGCAGAGGAGACAGGTATATAAGGTGCAACCACACAGCTCAGTGCTGAGTGTCTCGTGCAGGTATGTATTGATGTTGTCTCTACACATCGATCAGTTTAGTGGCCGTGTAGAGCAGTTAGACGGCTGTGTGTGTGTCTGTGTGTGAGTTTGAGACGATAACATCCCAACTACGCGACCTTTCATGTCGATGTTTAACACAATGGTGCAGCTCTGCCTTTTCGACCTTAAATTTGTTGGTCAAGGTCATGTCATATTTTAAGGTCACAGGAATTAGTGAAACTGTGGAAAGCTAGATGCACTGAGGAGTGATTGATTGATTGATTAACTGAGGTTGAGTATGTGACCTGGGTTGGAAAGTGTAAACAACAAAGACAGCCCCTGTTACTGCCGGCTAAAAGTGATGCTAAGCTGGTACGTGCGACCTCGAGTGTGGGCTTTATAGTCAATCGCTGCAGGCGCCACAGCGTCTGAACAGCCTGTTACTGAAGTAATTTAGTATAGGGCGCGTCAGATATGTTATTTCTGTTTCCGGTGAAATACGATAAGCTTAGTACAGGCGTCAATGCACAAAGTTTTCTATCGTGTTAAGGTTAGTCTTCAATAATCGAAAATTACCTTACAAAACAACATGCATAAATAAAATAGTACCTCAATAACTCAGCCCACTTTGTCCTTTTATTTGCGGGAAACCTGTAGAATTTGCAACTTCACGCAAACTGTTATGATTACAACCGTATTGCTCGTCACCGGAAGTTCACTAAATATCGAGTAAAACTGGATCTGGGATAAATATTCTTTATTTACTGACGGGCCCTATTGTACTGCAGTGTATTTCAGGAGGCAGTGAACAAAACGGGGATGAGAAGTATGAAGAACGTGGCGATATTATCGCTACTGATGTTGTTCAGTGCAGTCATTCATCATGGTGACTGCTTGCCGAGGAAGTAAGCGTTCTGTTATGCCACACAACGCAGTGTTTTTAAATACTTTACCGTAACATTATTCTGACTGATATTTTACTGAAAATTTCTTGTTGGCAACGTATACGCATACAACGCAATTTTGACATTTCTTGAATACTCCAGTGTAAACTAGAAATGCATGCATGGCAAAGCCTAGCGTGTATCCTGCTCGGCGCCGTAGTGTCGACCCCTAGTGAATACTTGTAAAAAAACACTTACTTACTGACCACCTGAGTGCCTAACAGCCCCACCCCCACAGTTTAGGTAAATTCAGTGGATTGACCTGCATTCGCTCTGTGTATTGCCGTTACAAGCATCTTGATATGATCAAGCAAGATGTTCTAAAAATAGAACCATAGAATAAAAGAAAATATTGAATTTACCGGCAGTTCAGTTCTCACTAAATCATAACAGTTTTGTGACAATAACAGCAGAGACGGTTATAACTAAAATAATTTATTATATCTGACTAATTTTTTATTTATATTGACTACAATATGGACAAAAGAGAAAGTGATCTTTTAATATGAGTTGAATATTCTACGCTCTAATGGGTCCGGTACTGTAGCCTCGTTTTCGGTTAGAGTTGAACAACTGTCGCAAATTACTAAACTGTGCCCACCCCATAGCGAACATAGGTCACATAGGTGAACTAAGCGTGGTAACAATTATCGATTCCAGCCATACAAATTCTTTCACCTAAAACTTCGGGGTCACTATTCCGAATCTCACCACCTTTTCACAAGATGTACAGAAATGATTGCTGATTAACCTGCTGAAATCAAAATTGTGATATTCCAATCTGTTTCAGAACGCCAGTATGCCGAATGAGAAAATCGTCTAATTTCGGCCGAGTCGCAGCACAATTTTCATTTTATAGCCCACGTTAACTCAAAAACTGCAAATTTTTACCATCTTTTTATACGATAAAGAGCAATTAGTGAAACTATTCCAAAATTGGCCTATATTGCCGAATATATCAACAACTACTGAACCAGTCTTTACCTATGTAGGCCTATGTATATATGCGGATTATAAAACTGACATAAGTACTAAAAACAGCCTAAAGTTGGCCCAATTGTATGTCAGAAATATAGTTAAGTGTAATTATATTATTTTCTTTCATATTGTATATTATTGTATATTATTGTTGTTGCTACCATGTTTCATGGTGAATAAAGATTATTACTAAGTTTTGCAGTAGTCCAAGGGACGTTGCTATGGTAACCAATTAATTTTGGGCGATTTTTGCAGACGTCAAAATTGACGTATTCGTTCTTTGCTCTCGTGTTCTAAAACAAAATGCACTATCGTCTTGCAGATGCATGCATTAATAGCGTGACTAATTGCTCTACATCGTGTAAAAAATGGTGAAAATCGGTTTGGTAGTTTTTGAGTTAAAGTGGGGGAGAAAATGAAAATTGTGCTGCGAGTCGGCCGAAATTGGACGATTTTCGTTCATTTGGCATACTGGCGTTCTGAAACGCATTGGAATATCACAATTTTGATTTCAGCAGGTTAATTGGCAATCATTTCTATACATCTCATGAAAACTTGGTGAGATTCGGATTAGTCACCCCGGAGTTTTAGGCAAAAAAATGTACGGTCAGAGTCGATAATTGTTACCAAGCTTAGTCCATGTCAGTTCACCTATGTTCGCAATGTGATAGGGCTTTTAGGCACTCAGGTGATCAGTAAGTGTTTTTCACAAGTATTCGCTAGGGGGCGACACTACGGCGCCGAGCGGGCTATACGCTAGGCTTTGCCATGCATTTTCTAGTTTAAATTTATTACAAAGCTGATTAATATGCTCGGTCCATTTCAGATCTCTGTCTATATACACACCAAGATATTTACAGTGATCAACAATAATTATTTTTCTTTTTTCAGTCATTATTTTAGGATCTGTTGTTTAGGGATTGCAAAAGTCACTAGACAGGTTTTATCTACGTTTAAGCTTAGTTTATTTGCTACAAACCATTGTGACAAACGAGACAAATATTCGTTTGCAGTTACATTAACAGCAGAAATATCTTGATTAAATATAAATATATTGGTATCATCGGCATAAATTTTGACAATTTTATCTGGTAATACATTGCCAATATCATTAACATATAAAGGATGATAATGCAAACGCCGTAAACGCTATGAGCAAAACTGAAAGTACTTCCGGTTTGTGGTCACCATCTTAAAAGATTGATTTGCAGTAGATTCTAACAATATTTATCTAGCTTCTGTGACGTTTTCATCCCCTAAAACATACGATTACAGTCTTACATCATTGTCATTATGAGCAACATTTGCTGAACTGAAACTACTTCCACTTTTTTGTCCGCCATATTTTTTACGGTGTGACGGCGACACCTGGCGATGTTAATATTATTGCCATTGAAAAGGTCATCCCTGAAAACATAGACATAGCAGTTGGAATTTTGTTTTTATGTGCCTTAGAAACCAAATAACCCCTTAACATAAAATTTTTGAACTTTATACTGCACGACGTTATGCTGAGCGTTGTATATGCCGTCGTCGTGTGTCTGTATGATCACGCAAATAACGCCACACGATAGCCCCGGGACTCTAGTTTTCTGACACCAAAGTTCACGGCGAAATTCGAACGGGATCACCCCCTATGGGGATCACAAATGCAGGTGGGGTGGGTTAAAATTGGCCACTTTCGACGAAAAATGCGCTATAACTCGAAAATGGTACAACTTATAAGATAGACGCATAGTTTCAAACCTCACCAAATGTGCAGAAATGATTGCTACTTAACGAGCTGAAATCAAAATTGCAATATTCCAATCTGTTTCAGAACACCAGTATGCCAAATGAACGAAAATCGTGAAATTTAAGCCGAGTCACAGCACTATGTTCATTTTCTACCCCACTTTAACTCAAAAACTACTGCACAGATTTTTACCATCTCTTAACAGCATGTAGAGCAATTAGTGTAGGTATTAATGCGTATCTGCAAGGCGATGGTGCATTTCGTTTCAGAACACGAGAGCAATGTGTGAAGACGGTCAATTTTGACAACTACAAAAATCCCACAAAATTAATTGGTTACCATAGCAACGTCCCTTAGACTAGCGTGAATTTATGTCAGTTTTATAATCCCAATAGTAGAGATAAACTGCCAGTTTTGGACCACTTCCGTTTCCGGCACACCCCCTTTTCGGCGGCCATCTTGAGCAAAGAATATATAACGAGGACAACAATAAGTAAGTAACGGGAAAATAAGGAAGTAACAGCAACGGCGATAAATAAGTAAGCATTTATGTCGATGACTAGGGTTAGCTAATAGCCCAGGGTTAGTAGGCCTAGTAACCCTAGTAGGCTCGCTAACCCTAGCTCGGCAGCTAGTAGGCCCAGTAGGTCGGGCGGTCAGGGCCCGCCGGGCCTACTGGGCCTACGGAACGGGGCTATTTTTAGCAACCAATAACAACCCATCGGTTGTCCAATCACAGAACGTTCCGACGTTCCGCCAACGACGCCTCGGTCGTCGCTGACGGTGACTGTGACAGCGGCGACCGAGGTGCAGTCGGCGCGACGATGGTGGAGATACAGATAAGTCAGTCAACGCACGGTAACGTACAAGCCAATTTTTTATAGCCTAATGTTTACCGCATCAACATCGTCGCCACCGACGTCGCCAGCACTGCAGTCACAGCTGCCATCTCAAATACTAATTAGACTGAAACTATTAACTCGTTACATTAGCGACGACAATGACCTACTTCCTTAATACCCGTAAAATACAGCTTCATCTCAAACATCATGTAAATATTGACGATACGTATGAAAACATAGGCTAAAAATGTATAATATATCATCATTTTCGAAAACTACTAACCCGAAAGCGGTATGTAGGAGTATGTCATTGACGAAGCTGACGTGAAAATGATTGGCTCTCCGACAGTTGCCTCGATCACTAAAACATGTATACACACAATGAATTAATTAACTTAGACATAATAATATGTTGTAACATACTCATCATCATCATCATCTTTCATTCACTGAGGCTTAGCATACCTTTTATGCCTGTGGTTACTTCTGTGATTCGTCGTTTTAACACATTCTTCATTACAGACTAAACAGCCTATAGCCTACTGCTGCAATCGGTTGACGATGAGTAGACTACATGCATTTTAAGCATCCTAGTCTGTGTGCACGCCCTATTTGACGAACAATGAAACGCAGCTTGCAGGTCCACGGAAAGAGCTTCGAGCGGAAAAAAAACCCGAGTAGCCTAGCCTAATCTAGCCTAGACTAACGTGGCAAATAGAAAACAGACTCGCCAACACAATGAAGCAAGCGTATTGTTACAAAGTTCAACTTGAAACGCTGCAGCTGCTGCTGCTGCTGACGTCGATGCTACCGGTGTCACTACCGCGATCGCTTTCGCTGATCGTTGCCTAGCATTACAAAAATAATATAGCCCTACACCGTTACTCACTTCATTTTCACATTACCTAACATAACGTTATGGGAAAACGTTAGCCTATGGAGTACCTGAAAAAAGGAGAATGAAGAACAAAACGTCTCCGCCGTCACCGTCGTCGTCGGCGTCACATTGACGCAATGAGCATCAATCCCATACTAAACATATTCAACATGTAGCAATTAGAATACAACACACACACACAGTCATATAAACACTACACACAAGTAAGAATACAATGAGCATTAATCACCTTCCGTGTAGACGCCACCTCCGCCGTCACCGCCGACGCCGCCCGCAGCACCACCTGTGGCACCACACTCGACAGCATCGTCGTCGTCATCGTCCCACCACTCTCCCTCGTCGGACTCCTCGATGAATAAGTCGACGGTGGAGGTGGTCCGGGCGGTCCTGGTTCCTGTTGGAGCAACTGATTGAGAAGCATCAGCATTCCACGTCCAAGTAAGGGACGCTCCGGTCCGGGTGGTGGCTGTTGTGGAATCACCCTCGCCACTCGTCGTTCGTGTGGAGGTGCTGCCGACGCCTCGCATCTCTCGGATGGAGCGGGCAGCGCCTCCACAGTGCCCCAGTCTATTGGCGCCTCCACAATCGCCGTACAACCTGCCGCTGGCAGACGAAACGTACCACTACAAGCTCCATACTCGTGTAGCATATATGTCCACCGACTAGGAAGCGAGTAGCCAGGCGCGTTTTGTCTGATCGGAAACTCGGTCGTTGTAAAATCGACTATCGACACGCCACGACGTTCGATGCCAGATCTTCCAGCGTTTCCTCACTACCCCGAACTAGGGTGACCTCAACCATCCCACGCATATGTGCCTCGTCGCTGTCAGATACACAAAACAGACAGGACGGCGATGTCGTTGGCGACATCCATCGATGGTAATACGGCGGGCATGGATCACGTAATAGCTGGACCCGCACATTCCAATACAGCATGTCGGCGTTTGAATCGTGGCGACGCCACCAAGGAAGTGCTGCACGCATTGAAGGAATGCCCGCGACAATAGACGAGGACAAGGCTGACAACTGACACCATACAACATGGAACACCGCTGCCACAACCAGTCGCAACGGCAAGATCGAGCTGAGAACCGCTCCCATGACGTCAGACAGGTCTATCGAACGAGCAAGCAAGCGAGTGGTGTGATTCGAGCAGTCAACGCACTCTGTTATACTCAATCAGTCGACGGCGACGACAGATGACAAATTGTTAACGGCGCCTTATCATAGGTCTATATGTACCTCTGTTTTGCCTCAATCAGTTAGCCTAATGTTGATGTTGATGTTATTATAGGCATCTAACGTTTAGTCGCAGAGTAATGCTATAAAAATGCCAGCAAATCTTGGGAAAAATCCAATAATCTCTTACTTACTTATTGCGGTGGTCATTAAATTATCATTAAATATTCTTTGCTCAAGATGGCGGCGGTCACGTGACCCAAACCGGAAGCGGAAGTGATCCAAAACCGGCAGTTTATCCCTACTCCCCATACATACGTCTACCAAGGATTGACAACATTCACGCTATTACCGGCTATCGTGAAGAACGGAGACATCTAGGCTATAACCATTGAACTACTTGCCATTGTATTTTCCCAGTTGCCGGTACGTTTCATAGCCATGTCATTGCTTACGACTGGTAATTCCCCCAGGCCCAGAAGCACACAATTTTCGGCGCCTTTATGTCACTGTATGCACTCCGGATGACATGATACTATTATACAGTTGCATATTTGAATCGCGCAAGTGAGAATAAACGAAATAGCATCGTTTTACAAACCCTTTGTCGATAATGTAGGCGTTAACGTCTGACACGTCTTCTCTCTCCAACTCCTGAGGCGATAATGACAGAGTTGCATAGCAGCGTGTGACGTCACAAAATACCTCATACGTCATCATAGATAAGTTTGAAAATTAAGTCGTCATTGCATTAACATAACGTATGGCCTATATCATGTTCACGAAAAAGATCTCACTATTTTTACACCAAAATTTATGATAAACAAGTATGTGTGCTAACGTCGATGGACCGCGCGACGCTACTTAACGCAAAACCAAAACAGCATTTGTGTACTTAAAGAAATTCGTTATTTTGAGCCTTAACTCATCTCATTCAAATTCAATACAATTCTTAATCTTCATTCATCGTCCTTCCAGAATCCACATATAGTACAGTATTCTTTTCTTGCATAAAATTTTGGGCCTGTACTTGGGGCCTTAAGG
>Ga0209782_1000563_pt1 | contig 16713 bp, 10 predicted proteins | sample WorMetmaBAHAMAS1_FD_187390 | JGI IMG/M metagenome (GOLD analysis project Ga0209782, IMG submission 187390) | Marine gutless worms symbiont microbial communities from Max Planck institute for Marine Microbiology, Germany - Inanidrilus... | ecosystem: Host-associated > Annelida > Digestive system...
TAATTTAAATGAGCCTCTCGCCTTTCCCTTTTTGGGTGGCTGCTGAATAAAAAGGCGGCCAGGGTTTGAGGTTAATATATCGCTGGCCTTCCTATACTGGGTAGGGATAGCTCTCCACCCGACCTTTCTTCTCTGATATAGCCTTATTTGTGTTGAAAAGGGACGTTAAACACCAGCCAACCAACCAACCAACCAACCAACCTTATTACTTGCTTCCTTTTGCTTATTGTAACTTGCTTCCTTTTTTCTTGCTTATATTTTCCTTTCTTATTCACTTCTCCTGTATCTTTTCCTTCAGAATAGCCCCACTTCGTTTCCAGACCGGATGTCGTAGAAGGCGACTAAATCTGGATTATAGTTTTTTTGGTTCAATTTTGTGTTGTTGTATTTTTGTGTTTAGGATGCATGATTATTTATGTTGGTATTTGTTTAATTTTGTCCTGTGGTGTAAAGGTTGTCTCTCCCTATCTGTCTATCGGCAGTGGTGTAATAATTTAAATGAGCCTCTCGATCCCTTTCCCTTTTTGGTGGCTGCTGAACAAAAAGGCGGCCAGGGTTGAGGTTGATATATCGCTGGCCTTCCTATACTGGGTAGGGATAGATCTCCACCCCTGACGTTTTGTCTCTAATATAGCTATATTTGTGCTGGAAAGGGACGTAAAACACCAACTAACTTTTTTAGACAAAGATGAATAACTTCAACACATCGTGACAAGTACTGGGCATTAATTGTAGTCAGCAACACTGCTGCCATATCGTTTAAGTTGACTGGCAACAAAGTATACATAGATAGTTGGACTTATTGAACGTTCAGAGGATGCTGCTTCAATCAAATGTTGGACAGTGGATGGACATAGACTACAGGATTGGACAGAGGACAGCAGATGGCAAAGGCTAAACGAGTGTGATAAGTCTGATTCTCACAATACTTTGGCACATGATAGTAAACACATCAACAATGAGGATGATGAAAATTGAGAAACATTTTGCTTCAATGTACACCTGTTATATAGCAGCAGAAATAACCAGATGAAGCATGGATAAGGATATTTGTCTGATTTGAGCACATAACAACAAATACAACTTTATTGTGCAGCACAAGCTGTATACTTGGTTAGTTACTTTACTGACTGAGTTTAGGTTTAACATCCCACTCGACACAACATAGGTATTTCAGCGATGCTTTTCGCAGCCACTCTTGTCTAGTGCTGAGAAAATCAAACCCAGGAGTAACAACCACAGAAAATATATGATAAACAAACCTAGGCTAATTGTGCTAATTGTTCTTGTAACTGTGTTATGCTATGTTGACTTATTGTGTATATACTTGTACTGTCCTATTGGATGAATAAACATGTTCATAAAACTTTAAGGTCTTGTTTGTCCACCACAAATTAATTGTCCATTACCTTAATCGCCCATTAAATTTGGAAGATAATTGTCTATTGAACTTAAATGTCGTTTTTCCACCACCAGTTAATGGCTGGTATAGTCAGTGTAATGGTCCATTAAGTTAATTGCCCATTTTTGCCAGTTATATCATAAATAGCCAATTAACAGTGGTGGATCTGCAGAGTTTTTGCTTTTTGTCCTCTACAAAGAATGGAACTTGGTTAAGAGATGATTAACTTCGACCAGTAAGTTAATGGGTGATTAAATAAAGACAGATTAAAGTTAATTTTATCCACAGTGGAAAAACCAGACCTTAATCTACCAACGTAAGCAACCATTCATCATAAAAACAAAGATAACTTAAAAGCGGTTGCCTTTTATGACCTCTGGCCTGGAAACAGAGTGGGTCAATTCTCAGAAAAAAAAGATATAACAAAGTAAAAATGTAAGAAAGAAAAATTATGCAAGAAAAAAGAATAAATTAAGAAAATTAAGTAACCAAGTAAATGAACGACATACTATATAGCACCAAAATCAACAAATGAATCAAGGGCACATTACAGCCTGCTTCTTGTAACTTGCTTCTTTTTTTATCTTGCTTATATTTTCCTTTGTTATTTAGGCCTACTTCTCCTTTATCTTTTCCTTTGCGAATAGGATTGCTCCATTTCCAGGCCGGATGTCATAACAGGCGACTAAACCTTGGCTCATTTTATGTTGCTGTACTTTGTGTTTGATGATTTGTACTTCATTGGTTGTAGATTTAGTTTTGTGTTAGTCTGTGTTTTTTTGTTGTTTGTGGTTTCTTCTACCATTGCTGATTTTGATTTGCTCAGTACAAGCCGAGAGACTGGCTGGGAAGAGTGTCTCCTATATGACCTATTTAGTGGGTCGCTAAGCATTAACTCAATCCATCAGTAGATTGATTGAGTTACGGTTTAAACGTCCCGCTCAACACTAAATATGTTATATTGGAGATGCTATTCCCAGCCAATCTCTTGGCTAGTACTGAGAAAATCACAATTAAAGCCAGGAGCAAAACAACACAAAAAACCTAGGCTAACACAAAACTAAATATATAACCACCAAATCGACAAAAATAAATCATCAAACACAAAGAACCACAACATAAAATAAAGCAAGACAAATTATAACTCGGGGTTTAGTTGCCTCTTACGACATCCGGCCTAGAAACGGAGCAGGCCAATTCTCATAGGAAAAATTAAAGTAGAAATAAATAAGAAAGGAAAAAGGAAGCAAGTGATAAAGGAAATAAACACACAAACAGTCTATATAGCGCCTAAATCTACAATGTTTCTATGGCACATTAGGCCCCGGTGCCCACACTGGATAACTTAATCAATCAACCAATCAGAACTGATCTGTAAGCAGTATAGTTGTACTTTTAAAAATTCAATATTTTTAGGGTATCCTTAAGGCTTATACATCACACTATATCACTGCAGTGTAATATATTATTGCAGCAAATGTTTGAAGTAAGATAACAGCTATTAGTACACACATTTCCTGTACACCATTTCCCAAATGTTCATACTTTAGTTGTCTATTGATCACACAAATTGACAAATACAATAAAAATGCTTTCCTAAACAAATAAACATTTGCTTCACTTATTTTTAAAGTCACATTACAGAAACAGCACTGAAAAATAATATTAAAATAGAAATATACACACAGCACAGCCTGTGTATGGCATATGACATACAAAAATGTTTAACTGTACAAATAGTTTTATGTGTAAAAATTCCATGCCATTCACTGGAGTTGCGGGAGCATGGGCACCTGCACATGTCATAAATGAATCCACATGTAATACAATTTGTGTACATCCTGCATACATTAGTTCAGTTCAGGACGCTTCATCTGCATTGGAATCGGCAGTTTGTTGATTTGTGTCTTTGAAACATGTCGCAAGATGCAGTCACGGCAAGCATTCTGTAATGTTGCCACTGCAAACAAACAATGCCAGATTATTTCAATAAGACCTGGCCAAAAGTTTTACAAAAAGTTTTTAGCAACATTATAAGTGTTGTTTGAAATACATTTGATGCTGTAAATAACATACAGACCAACGTAGAAAAATAATTTAGAGTTTTTAGTGTCAGCTTCGACTGAAATAATGCTGTTTGTGAAACATAAGAAAAAACGTACAGCAAGAATAACAGCTAACTTAACTTATATTACTTAGCTTGACATCTAAAGCATCACTTGGCTGCAAATGATAATGATACTTATTTATGTAAAAAGTAAAATACATTGTGATGATTGTATATGTCAGTTTTCCTGCTGGAGGACAGCAAAATTACTGCAGATGAAGTTAAGTAATTTACTGTCAAGGTTCAACTGGATAACCAGTACTGTCAGGTGTCCTACACTGCATTCGGAAATCACCTACTTTTGTTTTTTTTGGCATAACTCCTAGAAAAATTAATCAACCTGCAGGAAAATTACTGTATATTGCACACAAAATTCTGCTTCTACAAGTCTGATATAACTCTGTTGTTGCTGAATAATTTGACAGTAGCAACTAATTGGTGAAGGATGCTTATTGAATATGGACAATTGAAAACATGCATAAAAATGAAATGTCATGATTACTCATGAAGCAAAATGACAAAATCTTGATGCCTGATAACAATCTGCAGCTGCTGCTGCCCAACTGTTGATGAGACAACCATCAAGGACTTGTTAAGTTGGACCACATTGACAGCAGACGAGAAGTAGCTTTTTCAGATGACTACTGGTACATATACCAGCATTCTGTGCACTGCTCTAAAGAGTGACAGATTTTCATTCGATCACAGACTTATTAAATATTCTATCTAGTTTCGCTTTCAATTACAGTGTCGAGCTGGCAAACGAAAATGTACCGTAAACGACCTGGTTCTTGTCTGTTAATTCACCCGAATTAGGGTTAGGGCTATATGGTTAGGTTTTGGGTTAGGGTTAAATGGAAAACTAGAAATACGCTAGGCTTTGCCACGCATTTCTAGTTTATTCATAATTTGCCATAATATATATCAAATACACGTACATTCAACCGTATGTAAATAAACGGTAGGACAGCAAAGCAGCACAAATCAAGTGTGTCGGTTTAATTCATCCTGGTCTCCGAGATATTGGTATTTGCTGGAATTGCTGGTCTTCCATACGTTTTGCTTTTGCAGTATATTTCCAGAAATTCTGACAAGATACAGGTGTAACTATAGGATTTCTATGCCTTTAGATACGTACGCCATTGATGCCACTATAACTTTTCAATCGAGTAGACTGCTCTACTCGACGCGAAGTCGACAAGTTGACTACACAAAACACTTGTAACGCACAGCTCTAGACACAACTCTTGGTGACAAAAACTGAATAAATAAATATTCGAAGCGCAAGTTAAATAGTTTTTGTGAAGATGTCGAAGTTTGTGAAAAAATTGACTGTATTAGGTCCACAAGTTGTTAAGGGAGCCATTAAAGGTTGTCTATTCACCTTAATTAGACATCTATCAGAATGAATGGCTGAACTATCTGATAAATTATATATATTTTCAACAGTGGTAGTAGTTTGGTGTATGCATCCGTTGACCTTCAGTATACTATACGTCTTCGCTGGTGTAACTGAGCACTGCAACAGACGCACTTGCCACACCATACTGAAATGTGCATGGGCAATGTCAGGTGCAAAGGAATAAAGCACAATACATTTCTTTTTGGTATATTTTATCGCTTTTGGATATGCCTCCTCACAGAGCACTCACTTTGGACTAGTTTGTGCCGTTGTTAGTGAAATACAAACTTGTACCATAGCCAATAAAACCTTGACTGACAATAACTGTCACCAGTGAACCATTCACTCCAGGAGAGTTGGCTGTCTGTCTGGTCCCATCGATGGCAAAGCTGCTGTGCTTTTGTGATGGTGAGAGCCTATCTGCCAACCTGTTTTTGATAACTTTTAAGATATGCATCATAATGTGGAACCTCTTCTTACTACATTAGTGCCACCAGCATTTGTGTTGTGTGTGAATTCGCTTATTGCTTTTTCATTTCACAGAGTTTAATTGAAACTTGTGTTGTAAAAAAATTACAGCAATTTCTTACATACGGTAATGGATGTTTGTGACTACAGTATCACAGGAAAAAGGAGTACCTGCACTACAGAAATTCATTAAATATGCACGCGTGGAGCTGCCACCACCACGATGGAGTGAAGTGCCACAAGTTCGGAAAGGTTTTGGTGACCTTCTTACAGCAGTTAGAACACAGAAGTGGCGTGAAGCAACACTGAAGGTAAATGTGTTTGTACCAAACAGATGGAATTTAAGAATATTCTGTATACAGTGACATGTAAATTAGTCTTTGATGTTAGTGTTCTGAATGTCAGTTAACAATAGACTTGTTGGAAACTTGCTTTGGTATAGATCAGGTTGATATTAGCAGACTGGTTATGTTAATTTAGTGTTTTAAAAAATAATGACAAAACAGGACTGTTTATATTATAATGATGATGTGATGTTGCATAATACATGATGTAATTATATCAAGGAGGTGACAGACTGTTCATTGCCTGGACACATTTTCTTGCACTGTTTATATCTTAAAGCTGTACACAAAGAATTGAACATTTTGTAACATCCAGTACAGTAGTACATACATTGTCTGTTTAGAGACATGTCCAGATTTCATAATTTTGCAGTTGACAGAAACGATTATTTGAACTGGGCAGAAAAAAAACTAACCCCCTTAAGACCTTTGCATATATTTCTGGTTGTGGCCATCTTAAAGCCCCTTTCACATTGGAAATTAATTTCGAAATTCCATTTTGAAAGAAAAATTTCGAAATTTTTCTTTTAAAAGTGAGCACTTTTCACACTGGAAATAAACTTTCGAAAGCCAGATATAAACAACATCGTCGACGCTTCATATCGATGTTTGTAAACACTGCTGATTGACCAATCACAGCGCTCCATAAGTGAAATTTCTGCTGCAAAATAAAACGTGTTCTAAATTGCTAAATAGAATTTCGAAATTCATTTGTTTCAAAAGCTGACTGTACACACTGGAAATTTTTTTGCAAAAGGAACTAATTAACATAAATTTCGAAATTAATTTCCAGTGTGAAAGGGACCTAAGAAGATGAAAATTTACCCAATTCTTTGCCATTCATATCCTCACTTATGTACCAATTTTGGTCCAGTTATCTCAATATCTGTGAGAACTACATTTTTTGTAACATTAACTCCTGAATTTTAACAGTTCATTTCAGCTTTCTGCAGTATTCACAAACTTCTTCTGAAACAAACTGGTTACATTAGTGAAATTATGTGGTAAAAGTGTTTATTAGTAACTGTTATGTTAGTAATCACATTTTATATTCAACATGTCTTCTATTTGTTAACACACTAGCTTCCAGTTGCTTGGGGAAGTCCACACCTTTAGCAATGGATTTCTGCAGCAAAGCAGTTCAGATCCTCTGCAGTGCAGCCTTCAACTCGGAAATTGTTTTGAGTATAGCAAGGTGTTTGTGGCTAATGCAAACAACAAGATGTGGGTTAATCTAATGACGTAACCATGACGTAATTTCCGTGAAGGTGCTAATCTGCATTTTTATTCTAATGTGAATGTTCAAAATCCAACAGCAACACTTTAAATCTGAAACAGTGAAATCGAGGGTACTCATAAAAATGGACCCCCCAATTCTTTAAATTAAATTAATTTAAAGTATACTACTGGTGATTAAAGGGTGGTGCTCAATCACCTTGATATTTAACAAGGCTGCTCAAAGTAATTTGAGAGCAGGCCATGTTGCCACCCCTCACAGTGAAGAATGGACTCATCCGCTGTGTGCTAGATGTGCACTACCCACAGCAGATGAGTCCAGTCACTTAACTGCTGATACACTGCATCCACACCACAGTGCCACATTCTCCCTATATGTTACATTATGCTGGCCAATTTACCCCAAAATTTGCCCATTCCTGTGGGGAATCTTGACCCCCATCTAATACAATATTCCTCTGGCCCATCTTACCCATCACCCCAAATGAAATGGCATCTCAATAACATCAGCCATTTTTCAAAAATTCATGTATACGTTCATTACCAAGGGACATAATGAACATGGCAATGTTCCAGTACCAACAGGCTGCTCATAATGTAGCCTACATGTGATGCAGCTCAATAATTCTCAGTTTATCTGAAGATTGGAATGTTGAAGGTTATTTAAAATTTATTTCAAAGTACAAGACAGTGGAGGTAGGATGTAAACAAAACATATTTGTTTGTGTTGCAGGAAGCTACTGTCAATGCTCTGATTACCATTGAAGTGATATGCTGGTTTTTTGTTGGTGAATGTATTGGCAAACGTGGTCTTATAGGATATTATATACCTGGTGCCATTGACTATGAAGTGCATATTTGATGTACTTAATTTTGGGGATGGAAAAGTAATCTGGAGAGTAGAATTTACTGTTGTTGTAGTCTGTGAATAAAGATGGGACATTACTCCAGTTAACTCACAATTAACTGTTGTATTTGTTGTAATCATTTGTTTACATTAGTTAAATTTCTTGATGTGACATGATATTATAATTGGCGTGTGCAGATATGCTTTAAGCCATGTAAATTTAAAAAAAAACAATGGGAGGAAACGTATTAATTATGTACATTTTTGTTTTCCTAGTGTTATATTAACAATGTTGCAGTCACAATGCACAGACAGCGTATCAGAAGTTAAGAGCACAATTCCCATTAATACAAATGTAAAGTGAATAGCCTTGTTGTTATTTGCAGCTTCACTGAAATTTAATGGCATTAATGCCTGAAACATTAACATTCTCGAATGGATTTTAGGCCTGAGTTCAGTCTTTTATCTTGATGTGTGCAGAGCAGGACTTTTTTTTCACTTGCATGGAATAAAAGATAGTGAGAACTGCCGGTGTTTTTATCAAATGGCATTATATTAAATTGCATTATATTAAATTAAAACATATTGCTTTGTGCACACTTATCTTACAAGCATAACGTCTATCTGTGTGTAACGTGGGAAGATTGTGATCAGTGCAACAAAATGGAAATAGGCATATGACAGGATAGGTTGGTGTCTTGGCTATCTGCATGCAGAAGCCAACTGGGATCATAATATCATGTGATCCCATATTCTGCAGAGGAGATAAGTGGGGTATGAAAAATACGGAGTTTTGCACTTTGATGACAATAATATCCAAAATGGTGCAAATTATGTGTTAAATCTACATAGAACGCTAATATGAAACTGCATATGGCAAATCGAGTGATACCGTCTGTGGGCGCCTACGACAACCGCAAGTACCCAAAATTGCCTTTGGAACCGGATGAATTGGCCAATTCACAAAATTCAGCTCACAGTGTAAACAAATATGGTGACGCTTTCTTGAGTAATCACACCGGTATGTAGTAAGCCACTGGCCAAAGTAATGCAATGATCCAGGTTTTTACCCCTCGTAACCAGTGAAACTTGAAAGTAAGAATCTCGATCTGAGGGCATGGGTGGCCTGGGCGAATAACCAGTTTGCAACTGTTAGGGTTCCTTGTTTCCTTTCCTTTTTGGTTTCTTAGTCACATACACAGGTCGCACAAGTGAACCGATTTTTAATTATCTACATGTAATACGTCATTTGACATGTTTCCATGCAACGATGTGCCTTTTGGGAGTTGTGTTGATACTGCTCCCCATTTAGGGGCCAAATTGCCTAAAAACCCAAATTTAGAGGTGTTAATAGGCATTTCCAAGACAAATACGCAAAATTTTGAAGCATATTATAAAAACTACCTAATGGATTCCAACCAAATTTTGAGATGATAAAGACCTCCCAGTACTTGTAGTGGGTGGTCCCAAAATGTGCCCCATAAATCCAAGATGGTGGACGGCCATCTCGAAAAAAATTGCCACGTCTCTGCAACCGGTTGACTGATTTTGACATGGCAATATCTGCGATCAGACGTTAAAATTTCCATAAAATGAAAATCCAAAATGGCAGATGTTTTTCAAATATTGTAAATTGTTGTGGTGCACTATTTGGGAAGAGGTAAAGGTTACTCCATAGACCTGCTTCCTACCATAGTAAAGGTTAGAAATACTGATACCATATTTGATAAGTTGAGTTAGGTTACTAAAAGTTTAACAACACAGCAAATATTAACTAGAAAAAAAATGATAGACAGTTTATCTAATGTTGTATAAGACAAAGCTTTAAAACAGCAATAATTTTATAAGTTGCCCAATCATAACCACAAAATGACCTAGGTTTTATATTTAAATCTGGTACTAAAATATTTAAATGTGATAGAACTTGTTTCTGATTATAATTCAGCAATTTTTAAAAACATTTGCTGGTTTAGAGCTTTTGCTTATACAACATTAAAAAACTAATGTTTTTTTCTATATTAATTATATATTGAAGAAGTGTCGCTGCATGTCTAGTTCACCTTATCAGCAGATAATTAGAGACCAACCTAATTATTTCACAGCTGTGATATCTTCAGTGTTCTGTGTTGTAAATTTTGAGTGTAATGTGATTTAAATTCACAACTGTGATTAATATGTTGTCAAGGCCAGTATAGGGCCTGTGAAATTTCGATGATTAGTAGTTACTGCCTATGAATTTCCCATGCAGTTGGACATATTTAAAATAAACCCTCCGTGAAATTTCACATTTTTCCCTGTGAATTAGGTTTGTCCCTACAGATATGTCATCTTGTTTGGTATACCGGTAATAAATTCTGAAAATGAAACAACAGACAAGTGTCTGTGAATGTAACACACTGTAGCCAGATGGGATCATAACAGAAAAAAATGTGCAATACAAGTAACAATGACAAAAATACACCGTGTTTTCAATACACAGTTGTACACTACAACATGGCCCTCACATCCACAAAAGAAAGAGTTTTGACATAATACACCTTGGTAGCTTTCAGCCATTCTGTCAAGACCTCTACAATGTTTTTTGCTGATGATACCTACACTGTCACAAAAAACGACACTGACGTTGCACACTTTAACTTCAACGCACATCAACCGATTTTAGTAATTTTTGGCAAAGATATTGCTGAATGGGTACTGAGTACGCTATCGAATGGTGATTTGTTACCCATCTCTCAACTAATGTCTGTGCACAACATGAAGCCACAAATATGGTCTTTTCAGTTATGCCGTATACTGTGTCTCGAAAACGACACTGGTTTCGCTTGCTATATCTTCCAACACACATCAACCAATTTGGATAATTTTTGTAGACAATAAGGTTGTACTATTAAGTACAGTGTGTAAATATTATTTCTTGCCTGGCCATTTTTGGCTTATATTCCAACCTTTGCTGGGAAACTCTCTGACGATAATGCTTAGCATTGTAGCCTTGAACAAATTTTTAATCAGAATCTTATTTTATTTAGTAAATGGCATGTTTACCAACAACCAGTTACATCAAAAATGTGTCATTTCTGCCTTCGTAATCTCGCAGCAAATTAAGAAAGTATAGCAAACGAACATGACAAATTAAATAGGCTTGTGATAGCTCAAACTCCATAGCTACTTCCTTGATAATGTGTTGAATATATAGCAAGCCAAATAAGTGTCACTTTCGGTATATAGCATGACTTAAGAACTATTTCCGGGTTTCATGTTTCCTCAGGTAGTGCAGAGACATTAGTTAGGAGAGGTGGGATAACAAATTACTGTTCAACAGCATGCTCTCTCAGCAACATCTCTTTCAAAAATTACCACAATTGGTTGATGTGCATTGAAGTTATAGTGTGCTACATCAGTGTCATTTTTTTAGACACAGTGTATACAGGTTAGTGCCGTGCCAAGGGGCCTGGATCAATGAACCTATTATGCAGGACTAATGTACTATTATTGGTGTGGAATCTATGCATTGTATTCCTGAAAGTGGTCACACTACAGTTCAGGTTTGCTGATCAAAACTTAAAGAAGAGAATTACTGGCATCCAGCTAAAGCTGCCAGCATTATCATGAAAATAACTATTGTTGTCTTACTGAAAAGATGTGAAAATAACAAAAGTACTGCTGTATCGGATGCCAATAGATTAAGCCTGTTCATTACCTTAGTATGCATCAACTATTACCAGAAATGAAATACCCATCTGTGCAGTGTGCATACTGGCTGGATGCTACAGTATCTGCAAAAATGGGGATACAACTTTCACCCATTCAAGAAGAATACACACACAGCGAACAGAACAGCAGAGACGTGCTCAATATCAGTCGGTTATCATGTGATTACTGTCTGACAGCATAGACAGAGGTGCTGCACTGCTAGTTCCAGAAATGCCTCCCACACTGTCTTCCCGAACACCTCCAGCAAATGTCGGCTTGTTCACAACTGGCTCAGATGAGTCCATCATGTGGTTGGATTCCGATTCCGTGTTTGCAGATGGTGCCACGTTCTCACAGCTTCCTTCACCTACCTCCATGTCTGCCCAGTCAATTTTGAAGCGAGTTACCCTTGGGCATGTCGCTAAGATGTTTCTCTGCAGCTGCAAAAAAAAAAACAAAATATAGACAAATCTAAATATGTTTGTTTTGAGTGAACTTAACGATGAATCAGATCACACAGAATTTTGCTTTTGAATCATTATTATGACTTCCCTGTCGAAACATTTGACCTTACATTTAGATTAAAGTCTCAAACACAACAGTATGCTATTTAATCAAGGATTACACAATACTGTTCACATAAACTTTACATCAAGTGACTGTTAAAAGCAACTTTGTTCATGCACTGTGACTGAAAAAAAGCAATGGCATTTTGTGGTATAATAATGTGAACCATGGTGTGTTAACAGTTAGATTGCATGCACATATAAAATAAAATGAATGTTCCAAAAACTTGCAAAAGTTAGTAAAAATTGCAGCACCTCCCTGCAACAATGTGTTAATGATTAAACAACGTAGTGATAACGTAACAGTGATTGTGTCGTCATGGATTACGCCACAGCCCGGTGTACATATGTAACTCCATGCATTTTGCCTGTTTAACGGTTAATGTTTCGTGGCAAACTTGAAAATGCGCAAAGTTTATTAATAGAGGTTGGGCAACATTACAGTAGGACATACCCTTATTTTTGGAGACAGCAAATTTTTTTTAAACCCAGCATAGAGTAAGCTGAGTGTAGGTGGTGTGCTGAAAAACAGCCTGCTGCATTCATCCATTTCAATAGAACACCAGATTGACAAAAAATGGACACTACTGCATATGCATCACACATTAAAAACAAGCTGTAACTGCTATCATCAACTAACACTGGAATAAGTACATACACATAAACTGGAATGTTGACAGCACTGATAACTAGTGTTTGGTACCACTTGGCAGTGTTGTGGTCATTACTTTTTAAAAATACTTAAGTAAAAAGTACAAGTACTGGCCTCAAAAGTAACTAAGTAAAAGTAAGAAGTACTGGTGATTAACAGTACTTAAATAAAAGTACAGGCTGTGAAAAGTATTTATTAGTTACAAAGTAAAAAAAAATTGCACAATGTTAACCCTACTTTTGCACAACACATTAGGCCTACAGGCTGATAAAAGCCAACTTTTTGGCATAATCTTGTTAAGTAATGTAAAAATCAATGTCTGTGTTAGTGACATGCAGTATTGCAATTACTATTTGACATCAGTGGTCAGTCAGCAACCATAAACCGTACCGTGGAACTGATTGTCTACTTGTGAATTATTTATTATGCAGAAGTACTTTTGTACTTTCTGGTAAAAGTAACTGTTAGACTTGTACTGAACAGACATTCACTGAAACCCTAGTCTGGCACTATGCTAACTAACAGTGTGCATAAGTATGACAGCATTTGAGATGAAAGAACAATTAGAAAATACCTTGTCAAAATCTGGTTCCTGTGGTGGATTCTCTCGAATCTCTGGATCCATATACTCATTATTTACATAATATCCAACACGTATGAATTCCTGTTGGCGATATGAACAAGTCAGCAATACGACAGTGACGCCAACAACATCTTCTCGTGGTATTCTCACAGCATTAGGTGGATCAGCCTGAAAATCATTATCAGAAAATATTCAAGTATTTTTCTTTATTTCACATTTCCCATCCATGCTCTGACATGGCTGGCTGGGCAACATAAAGGCATCAATGCTCGAAAACCAGCAATCAAACAAAAGCAACACAGTGTCCCAAAAATATAACTATTTTGTCTTGCCTCAACTGTGAAATACATGTACCTATTTTGATAACTTTCTGCAGAATTGTTACTCATAAAGTAAGTAATTGAAGGATATTTTATTTTTCCACCTCAACTTATACTTCTGTGCTACCTCGCAAATAGAGTTTAACGATCCAAAGAAAAACTACCGAATCGATTCTGTAATTCCATGTCGCCTGGACCCGTCAAGTCAGTAAAGTAAAGTACCTAGTCCAGCAGTGACAAACGGCAATGAAACACGCCGTGTCTCCTGCAGCTGGTGATAGTAATTAGTTGATAATCCAATCGTACAGTAGTGTGGCAGTGGCTCATCTTCACTGTGGTTCAAAAGACTGGAACACTACTACACTGTGTCTAAAAAAAAATGATACCACCAACAACCAACGACAATTTTAACAGTGGTTGTTTGATTCTAGTAATTTTTGGTACAAATATTCCTGACAGAATATGCCATCAAAAGGTATTTGTACCAAAAATTAGTGGAATCGGACGATGGATAATAATTGTTAAAATTATTGTTGGTGGTTGGGTGGTATAATTTTTTCAGATACAGTGTATATTTTAAAGTAATTTCAACAAAACTGGTCAGTCAATATCAATAATTTTTGATATGGGAATCTATAAAGCGTCTTCAATGTTTACATACGTAGCTTCAAAATTTTGACAAAAGGTATCAGTTTAGGTTCTATACCATCACTTTGCATCGCGTATCAAAAACCAGACCCCTGCATTACTTTCAAGAAGATATTACAACAAATCATGAAATGCTCAGCCATTCAGCGTACGGCATAAGATTGATAAACTAGGCCATGCTGCATGGATTATTACAGCAAATGTTCAAAATGGCGTCACTTTCCACTGACACAAGCCGAGAAACATCACCTCCATTTGTCAAATGCCTCATCGACAACTGTCTGCCTTACGCCAGACCAGACCGCACTCAGACACTGCTGCAATTGTTCTTTCATGTTTCAAAAATAATAATAAGTGATCTCCTTGTATTCTTCTGTGGAAAATTATTTTACCACTTAGTTAGCTCCAAAATATTTAAACTCATACAATTTTTTAAAATAAAATAAGATTCTCTTTACAGAAACATCAGAGCAGATATGCCATTATTATTATTATTATTATAGATGAATGTTATTATAGTGCCATATACTCAAAAAAAACTTTTAGAGCACGGTACAAAATAAGACTACAAGAGTGTCATGCAAATGACACTAACTACAGGTATGGTTGATCTGGTGAAGATCTAAAAAACATAACGGCAATGATTCGATCTACATGTACATGTGGGCGAGAATAAGTATCAAGGTCTGCTCTACCAACTGGCAAAGCAGGACAGGTACTGCAGAAGCACTGCAAGAAAAAGTAGTGACGTTTTTGGTGCAGTCTAGTTCAGTTCTCATTTTCAAAATTCAGAAGTATGGCATATTTTTGCATTTGTCATACCAATCATTGCAGTAAATTCAACAGTGAAAACTGGGAGTGAGCAATTCATACATCTATGCTTGACAATTTGTAAAATTCAGATAAGCTATATATGCACAAAATTGCCACACAAATGACACTAATTATAACACATTTTCTTTAAAAATGAGAATAATACAGCAATTACCTCAAAAACAAACATATGCCTGCCAGCAATTATTGGTCCAACTACAACAGTGTCCAGTGTTTGATCATACTCTTCACTTTCAGCTGAGCCAACATATATAATTTTCCATTCCAGATCTGAAAATAACAAATTTGGGAATATGTTTAGTACAAATTTAAACAATATGTTCTGTATGAGCATACTGCATTGCCAGTTTGCATTTGCTGCACTTAGTCGGTTCAGGTTCTTTCACTTATGCAAGCTGTGATCAATCAGGCAATCTCATTACTCCGAAAGCAACAAAAAACACTGGTTGCTTGCTGGTGTCAGTAACAAATTATTGCACAGAATGCAAGTTATGCAGAACGCCGCAGCTCAGATCATCAGAGGAGCTAGGAAAAGTGAACACGATGCCAGTGTTGCCTTAGTAAAACAAATGTGTTGTGATACAGTAAAACGGGAGAAGCATAGGTGATGACTTTCTGTTGCATTTTCTCCCGGCACAATGGACACGACAGAGACAATAACATTCCACGACTGTCCAAGTGTCGCGTTATCTGTCCTGGCATCCCGTCAGTTTTTACCGTGCGATGCTATGCTAGCGCGGTATATGCCGTGTGTCTGTCACACTCCGGTATTGTATCAAAATGGCTAAGCTTAGGATGACACAAATAATGCTGCACGTTAGCCAAGGGACTCTGGTTTTCTGACAGGGGAGACAAATGCAAGTGCGGGTGGGTTAAAATTGGCCACTTTCGACGAAAAACATGCTATAACTCGAAAATGGTACAAAATAGACGCATAGTTTCTATTAAAGTTGAATAGTAAGTCATATGCGCCCTGTCGCATGGCTACGTTGCTGATGACTTTGGGTAACCGCTAACCCCCCAAAGCACACAATTTTTTGCATTTTTTGTCGCCTTTGTTTGTAGTGGGTTAACATAGAGATTTCAAATTTGGTATACACGTTGTTCGTAGCTAGTTCCAGCCTATGGATGACAAAACGTCCCTGAAAGGGGTGTGGTTGGCTCACATTTTTGCATTCACAACTGTGGATTTAGAACAAATTTTGCCACAGCACACCGTTAACTGAGATCAACGATATATGAGATTACCGGTACTATGTATATATACAAACATATCAAACACTGCCAGTGTTATTTGTTCTTATATACTGGTTGTTGTCAACGATAATCGTCAAAATGCAGCTAAAACTCAGCTGTTTTTATATGACGTCATTACGAACAAGATGTGCGAATAGTAAATAAGCAAGACGTTAGGAACTCCGCTTGTCACCCGTGGCTGTGGCCGTGCCGTGGCCCCCTGGCCTGCCTGGGGTACCGTAGTGGGGCACGGTGAATCGGCGATAGGCCCCTTTATTCATGTCGTCGTCGGGATCCCGGGATTGGAAACCCTAAATACTGCCAGAAATTGGCATCTATTTTCTTACTTACTTATATAAAAAGAGATAATAGTGAGCA
>Ga0209782_1000564_pt1 | contig 16708 bp, 7 predicted proteins | sample WorMetmaBAHAMAS1_FD_187390 | JGI IMG/M metagenome (GOLD analysis project Ga0209782, IMG submission 187390) | Marine gutless worms symbiont microbial communities from Max Planck institute for Marine Microbiology, Germany - Inanidrilus... | ecosystem: Host-associated > Annelida > Digestive system >...
GACCATACCTGGTTTTAGTTTTTTTTGTGTTGATATTGAGTTACAGTTTTTTTTTGTTACGGATTAATGTTTACTTTTGTTGTGTTTAACTTAGTTTCTCAGTTCTAGCCAAGAGATTAGCGGGGATGAACCACTTCAAAGTGATCTATTTTGTCAGCTGGGATGTAGAACTGTAACTCAATCAATCTACCTAGTTTGCACCTAGAGATGCCAGGCCAATGCATTACGTGTAATGCTATGGATGCTGCCTGTGTAATAAACAGGCCTGAAATACAAAGATTTATCAATGGCAGTCTTCTGTACAAATCCTTGATAATCGTTATAGAATTCCATGTATTTTATATTAGCAGTTTTGTAATTCAGTTGTTGGCTTTCGTATTATGGCTGATCTGTTACATGAGCCAACCTTCAGCAGATAGATTTTTGTAGCTCTCCTTTCATTTCCAGCCAATCTACCCCGTGCGGGTGCCGTGGCCTAATGCGCACTAGAAGACATTGTAAATTAGGCGCTATATAGATTATTTATATGTGTGTTTCCCTTATTACTTGCTTCCTTTTGCTTCTTGTAACTTGCTTCCTTTTTCTTGCTTATATTTTCCTTTGTGTCACTGCACTACCTTGTGAAATGTTAAGTGTCTAAAAAGCAAATGTAAGACAAGACAATTTCTGTAACAACACATTTTAAGAAATTAACAACAGGAAACAACATGATTAGTATCTCAGATAGTGTCTAAAGTAACTGTCACATTGTGCAGTTTTTATATCAAATGTTCAATGTGTTCACATTGCTGCTAGATGACGCATTCAAGCCAGTGATGCCACTGGCCAATGGCGTGATCAATGAAACACTGTGAGAACTAGTTTGCCCCACTCAGTGACATTTAACAAAGTTGTGTAGCAACACACTTGAGGTGTGGCAGGATATTTAGTGATGATATTATTGCAAATTTTCTGCTGATTTTGACAGTGAAAATTTCGAAAATCGGTTAATATTTGATAAAGTTAAGGCATACAAAAATTTGGGCCACCCTGTATGTTGATACGTTGTGGCTGTTTAGACTGCGTCAGAGCATGATGAAAGTACTGTAAGAGACAGTAGTGTTGGTGCTAATGTACGCCGCGCTGTTGTCATCAGTGCCACGTCTTGTGCTACTTTGCTGTCACATGCCGTCTCGCGTACGTCAGGTTACAGTGTCGATCATCTGTTACGTATTCATCATCAGATGTCTCTTATAATCTACAAGCATCGACACAACTATGACAAAACGGCCCTTCTCCAGGTTGGCTTTAACTACTGTTTACTCTGTATGCTGAATTGAACGCTAACATTTGAAACAGTGTCATAACCATTGCCTTTGAGATGTAATGTGCTCAAACAGTTCTAGAGGGATCTAGTGAACAGCATGGCACCAAGGCAGACCACCCAGAAGACTATATAAACATTAAGCAACATTGGATGTATTTTATACATTTATGGCTAAAACTGACAAACTCTAGGGGGATATGGAGTGTCACCTGATGTCGCCAATCCCCATCACTGATACAGATTAATTAGCGAGTGTGTTGATGGTTGCCTTGTTGTATGTGAATTCACTAGTAGTTATTGTAACTTGCAGGAACTTGAGCAATGCTTGCAGTGACGTTCAATACAGTATGGTCTCGGTGCTGCACTGAATGGGATCATGCAATATCTGTGTTTTCATACCTGCCACAGTGACCTTATGGCATGCAAGTCCAACTGCAGGAAGCATTTTATGTATGGCATCGAACTGACTGCATGATATGATCTGATGCCAGCTACGTTTATTAGCCGTTTGATATTCATAGTTAATTGTTGGTTCAACGTAGTGTTGAGTATTTTGTATGTGTTTGGTCAGTAGAGTTTCATTCAGTGCAAACTACTTTTCTTACGTATTTTTTTCTTTTCTATTGCTTGTACTGTTACACATTTCCATTTCATTACTAGGTACAGTTACTGGAGAGCTAGCATAAACCTTGGTATAACTTTTCTCTTGTGTCAGTTAGAAAGGATGAAATCTGGTGGGTGATATTCCAACTGAAACAGTGGTGCTTGAGGTACATGTATTGCGTGGGCTGCAGAGTTTCGTTGATGAAGCTGTCAATGAGTGGTGCAAATGTCTGCAAGTTTTTGAGCACCTGCTTTAACTTTCAGCCTATTTATGAGGTGGACCGATTGCAAGATTATTAGTTAGCAATATTACACCCATCTGCTGACACTGATGAAGTCGCATACATGTGTAGAAATGAAGTAAATCATTACTGTGATATTTTCTTTCTTTCAGATTTCAGGATTACTTGTGATAGAAGAATATTAGTCTAGTGGTAATTTTGAAGTTTTAGAGGCATTGTAGCAGTTCAGTTAGTGAAGTAGTCTCTGCCATGGATACATAGACATTTTTATTGGGAATCATTCGGTGAAAATATAAAAAAAATTGTCCTGCATTTGCTAAACTTACAATAAACAGTCGAGTGTGCTGTTTTTTAGATACAATATATGTTCAGTTCTACCGGCAGTTTAAAAAAGAAACATTTTGCAAGCGTAGATACTCTATTACTTGAGGCAACCCTGTTGATAGGGATGTGCATATTGTTCAGTTTAGTAAGATTGTACACAACAGTTCTAAATGTTTACTAAACATTGTCACACTGTGTGGTGGCCAGTAACAAAATGCAAACGGTTTTCAGTCATAATAACAGCATCGTAGTAAATAACAGCCAGCAGCCGTTTTCAGCTCGTCTCTGATGTGTTAACTTTAAGTAAATTTAACTCATCCAAATGTTCAAATTCTGCATTAAGTCACAGAAACTGTACCAAAACATTCTGCTGTTGTCTGCTTTGGTTGATTCTTAATTTCTTAGCACCAGATTTCACCTCGTTTATTGGTTGGAAAAACGGCTCCAAAAGGACCTGTTTTTTGTTAAGTGACCCTCAGTGAAACAAATTTTTTCATTTCTGCCATATTATTTGCGCTAAACAGTTACATGATAGTTATCATGTAGACATTTACATAAACTTGTATGTGTGCACATCCCTGCTTCCACATTTAAGTAGGATAAATGTCTTATGCTGAAGAAACCATGAAATAGCAAACTGTGTTTAGCTGACTCACATGCATCAGGTATTTTATTGGAAGTAGTGTTATTGGTTTTAGATTTTATAGTTTTGTATTTTTTGCACGCTGTATTTTCAAGGTGTGTGTTGTACAGTTGTGGTTGACTACTGTGAATAGTAATGTTTTAGTTGTGGGTATGACCATCTGTATTATGGCAGAAAGCTGATATTATGTGGTTGCTGCCATATTGCCTTTGTTACTGACAAGTGATGTTTTTTTCTTTGACTATCAATTTTATTTATATTAAGGTTCTAACAAAACTTAACCTGTTGCAAAGAGATTAGGCTTTTAAGTAACAAGAAAGTGCGAATGCATAAATACAAGTGGCAGTAATGTTTTTTTTGTATAGAAAACATAAATGCAACATACATGTACGTGGATGTCAGATTCTCACCTTATTTTTAATTATTGACACCTGCTGTAAGCTTTGTTCAAAATGACCAAATTCTGTCATAGTGTCATTTAGCAGCTGTTACGGCAACAGAGCCATGGTCATATGCAGCTGATCCTTCTTTGCGCTGCTGCACAGTGTTCTGTCCATTTAATGTCTGAAACACAAACTTATTTCATTTGGATGAATGCATGTTAAAATTAAATGCATAAAATAAGCTACATCCATTTCTAAAAATATCAAGTTTTTAAACGAATTATTTCATTCTGCCACACCACGTAGGAAAATCGTGGCCTATTTTGTTGAAGGTGTTGCATAAACCAACCAATGTTTACTGTGATTGTAGTTTCGTTACTCAGCAAAACCACTAACACACCTCAATTATTGGTGCTGCTGTCATAGCAAACTCACTATTGGTGTACCACTGCCAGCATGTGTGCCTCTAAGAGTTAGACTAAGATATAGCAGGTGCTGAGCTTATAGATGCTGATGAAGATCAGCAGGTTGAAAAATTTTGTCACTGATAATGTTGCTAGTTCTTGTTCTTGTAACTGACATGAATTGCATTTATAAAGAGCCTTGCATTTTGTCTGGTGGTAGTGATAGTGACTGTTATTACCTAATTTTGCTCACGTGTATGTTCTGTCCTCACCAAGAACTAGTCTGTTAATCTGTTAGACAATGATGGCTTTGTTGGTGATGTAGTATTTACAAGAAGCTCTGCTGTTGCAGAGGGACCACACAGTGCACTTTGTCAGTCAAAATCTTGTTAACTGGTGCACAAATACAATACCAAAAGCTTGTTATTGAGGAATGATTTGAAAGTCATTCCTCAATAACAAGCTTTTTGTAAATACACTCAAGGTCATTGCGATTGCTGCTATAAGATAGGCCATATATCATTTCCTTTTAATGTCTCTATCAGGTACCGTTTTGGAGATATTACCAATTTTTGCGGTGTACATGCCTGCCTGCGTGTGACCTTGAGAAGTCCTTCACTTTTGACAGTAAAGCATTAAGCACAATTGACAAGCCATGTGCACTTTCTGATTCTATGTAAACATACTGTAGTTAAAATGCATTATATTTCCGGAGTTATACTATTAGAAAGGTCCCAAACAGTAAATGTGACTTTCACGCTGAGTCAAGGTCATTGGCATTCATTCCATTTAATAGGCCGTACATGAGTTCCCATTAGTCTTCAATTGTAGCTACATCCCTATCTTGCACCGTTTCTAAGATATTGTCACTTATTTCGAAAAATTTAAAGAGGTCACGTGACAGCGACCGCGCCAATGTGAGGGACAGTGTCATCCCAGGGCTAATACTTTACATGGCCAATCTGCCCACTTCAGGGATGGTTTCTCTTCAATAGTTTCAACCCACATATGAAAAAGTATCTATGATTACAGGCTACAAAGATAGACAACGAAAACTATAGATACTGGGGTAGTTTGGGATGATTAGGGATCACTCACAGTCAATTGCAATGTCGTTAGTTAATACATACAGCTTTCTATTCAACTTTAATAGAAACCATCTTTTAGCATTTTTGAGTTATAGCACATATTTGTCAAGAATCAGATTTTAACCTACCCCACCTTCATTTGTCTGCCTCTTTAGCGGAGACCCTGTTTGAATTTTGTCAAGATTTTTGGCATCAAAAAACTACAGTAGCTGTGCTATCGTGTGGTGTTGTTGGCATCATCCTTTGATACAATACAGGCGTTATATACGCAGACACAAGATGACTGCATATACCGTGCTGGCATAGCACAGCATAGTAAAAACGGAGGTGTTTTCATTGGTTGGCATTTAAACCATTTTCTAATGTTGTATCATTAGTGCTAAACATTTTTGCCTGCATGATGCTGTGATAGGGCAGGTAATAGCTATGAGCCTATATCTGTCTGTCATGCTGGTATTGTGTCAAAACGGCTGAACTGATGTGGCTTGTTTTGGGCACAGAGGCTTCCCTAGGCCTATCCTGTGCTGTGTTAAAATGAAAATTGGGTATCTGCAAAAATAAGTGTACTTCCCTCTGGTACTTTTGCACAAACTCTGGACTTTGAAAAATTTTGCAGTGGTTCACCGTGTTCCATAAATGAGCGACCTCTAAGGCCTGTTGTCAACGCCACCATTGACGGTGCATGCAGCCCAATGTGGTTGACTGACTGACACCATCGCCTAGCTGTTGATCACACTCAGCATCCTGCTGTGTGTATAGTACAGGGCGATTGCCCGTGATGAGTCCTCTATCCAATGAAACTGCGGAGATCTACTGTATAACTTCCAACAAAATGACCTGTGACATATACATTTAGTACCGTGGTTCATCCAGAGAAACAGACCCAATCTATGTCGAACGGGTCCGTCTTCATCAGCTGAGACTTGTGTAGCTTGCCGAGGCAATTATTCTAACAAAATATATAATTCATTTTTCTGTATTAAGTACTCAACTGAACAGTGATTAAATGGAGAACAGTATCTCACCTGATAAATTCTGTCACAGAGATGCAGCCATTCAGTATTATAAAAATGTGTTAAACCCAAAATTTGACATATGAGGCCAGATATCAAACTTTCTCCTTGAACTGTATGGCATTTGGCAGCGTGCTGCCCTGTGTAGGCATTAATGGCAGTGTACTGCCTGGAAACTAATGGTAATAGTACTGTTGTAACTGCCTGATAATAGTATACTGTTAATTCTGTGTTATGTGTTTGTTCAAATGAAATGTAACTGCTACAAGTTTGTATGTAGCATTTTGCTGACCTTTTCATTTCATACTGCCATGGTTGCATAGCGGCCTTGACCAAGACTTCACTGCCATTTTTCGTGCTCATTGACATAATGTATGAATCAGGTGTCTTCTTTCATGCAGCAGATACATTTTTATAGTTGTTTTATTCTGAGTGACAGTTTGATCATTCTTTCTACCACTGTTTGGTGTTGGTGTTTGCTGAGATACATATGTTAGTTACACTGAGAATGATACATAAATATAGCATTTTGTTCTAATTTTCACATTTATATATTGCTTAGTAACAAGTAATATATAATTATGTTCTGTAAATTTCAGCGCATAAAAGCATTTTCACTAGTGTGAATAATAATGAAAAGGCATACATCATCTAAGTAAAAATACAGTTCAGCCATAAATGGTCTAAAATAGTGTTACAGCAAATTATAACTGACGTGACATCCTAGACTACAGCCTACGAAAGTAATAGAGAGCTGAGGATATAGAGCAATAGACATGAAAGTGCAGCACAAATTGCATAGGTCATAAACATGCATGGGCCCAGGGAACAGGTTATACATGTAGTACTATGGAATCAATGTTACAGTGAATGGAATCTGAAACATGAACTGAAAATATGTTTGTTTACCAAATTCAGAATGAAAAGTATAAATTAAATTATTTTGGAAACAAAAACTGAACAGCCACAAAAATAAGTTTAGTTTTAACAGTATTATATGATACACATCACTATCAAAATAATATACTGCTGTTTCATTACGCTAAAGCATCACTACTGTGAGTATATCGTGATATTATAGCACAACAAATTTGTCTTTACACCACTGACTGACAGATATAATTCATACATGTACTGTACTAATGGTTAATTAAAGCTGTACATACTACATTTATGGTTCCTTCAGAATGCTGTGCATATCAGTTAAAACTGTGTCACGAAATTTTGTCTGCAGCTGCTGCATATAGTCTAGATGATCCCTGAGCATAAAGTGACGAATTGGCTCCTCCTTGAGGAAAATTAGCAGATTTTTGTCTTGCATCTGTTGCATAAGTTCGTGCTGAAGATGACGCAATATAGCTACACATGTGTACACTTGGTAGTCTGCACCAAAGACAACACAAATTGCCATATATAGACATATCTGTGGCCAGTCAAGGTAGTTCCAGAAGCACTGATTCAACCACTGTTGACAAATCTGTGCAGGAGAACATCCGGACATTCTGAAAGCTGAATGTACATGAGGCAGCTCCAGTTGAAGTATAAGTTCAATGTTATGACAAGAAACTGAATACATTGGCAGTATGCCGCTCAATACAAATGACTGAGGCAGCAGTTTTGAACAGTGAGTTCTCTGAGTCCAGACAAAGGCTGAACTCAACAGTGACGAGAAATGGGACAGAAAGTTGTATGTTCTGTCAACATTCCCTGAAGTCATCAAGAATACAGTTGCAAGAAACCAGTCAAATCCAACTTCAGTATCCTTGCAAAGACAGTTTAATTCAGTCTCAGTGGGACTGAATTGCTGTAGCTTAAGGCCATGGCAGCATTTCTTCAGAAGGTGACATAAGTTCTCTCGGGCTTCACTTTCATCAGTTAGAAGCTTCAGGTAACAGCCATATCTAACTGCAACAGACACTCCCAGCAGCTGCAATGATGAAGTATCAGTTCTCATTAACTGACTATATGACTCAGATGAAGATATAATTGGAAATACAGATTCAGTTGAATACTGGCATCTGAAATCAACTGCAAGCTCCATCAACTGCATGCAAACATTTGTGCTTAAATCATCTGACCTTCTAGGCAGATCCAGTGTAAGCAGTTTGCAAGTCTTGTCCAGCCATGACTGCTGCATATCCACACTGCTCATAAACTTTGCCAAATCAGAACCACCATCTTGAGAAAAACTGTGCACCACTTGATCCACTGTATACATATTTGGAACAGGATAGCTGGCAAACAGCTCATATGAAAACTTATGCTTGCCATTCTGTAGTGTTCTCAGTGGCAAGTTTCTTTCAGATGGTCCTCCAATTAGAAACGTTTTTACAAGAATGTAATTTCTTTCCAAAGACAGCATGTCTAGAATTATTCTACCAGTTCCTGAATTGATGTTTTGAGCTTGAGACTGCAGCAGCATTTCCTGAAACTTGAACTTGTGTTGAAGTAGCAGTGCGGTATCGAGACAACTTGTCAGCACACTCAGCAATCGGAGACCAAATGTATGAGAATACTCATAATTGAACAGAGATTGGATTTTGGCAGTGGTGTCAATGAAAGTCAACCTGTCCAACAAATCAATGACGGTAGTTGGACCATGGCGATGTGAGTATTCCTGCTTCTGAGATGGTACATTGTGTGATCCAATTACCTCAAATAGTGATCGGAAAGATGACAAAAGATTTACAATGTTTATGAATGGTTTCTTAGCTACTTTGTCAACAGGGCTCACAGGCCAGAACTTTGGAATAGATGATGCACTGTCATCAAGTGTTTCCACAGCATTCCACAGTGCTCGTATTAATGCACAGGTAAACCCAGTTTTGTCCATAGCTGCAATACCTGGAGCAGTGGCAGCTATTTGTGACATCATGTAGCCATATCCAAACTTTTCACAGCTGCTAACCTGAAGTTTTCTCTCATAACGTGAATACATGTAAGATACACATTCACACATTGCACCTGTCTGCTGAAGCAAAAGTACTCCCTTTGGAGTAGCAGCAAAGTTTAGCAAATCATCTTGCAACACATCCTCCCAAATATCGACCTGGTGTGATTCTTCAGTAGACCTTTCAACTGATGGCGTAGGAGTTGCCGTGTCACCTTCCCTGTTTGCTACTTTCCACGCATCTGTTAGCGAATAATGTAGTCTGTGATTAGACAGTTGCAACAAGCCTTCACATGTAGTGTACAACTGACGGCAGACAAACACAAGGCTTCCAACAACTCGTCTGGGTAAGGTATCATTACTTAATGCCTTCTGAGCAAATTCTGCTAGCACATATACAGGCATTGAGGATGGTCTTACTGGTGACTGCCAATTAGAGTCTTCACCATAAAGCAGCACCCGTTGTCCACATCTTTTCGACGCAATGCTAGACAATATTTCAGCGACATGTGCAAGCACAGCATCTGATGATTTATGAGTACCACCAACAACACCCTTTGCTTTTTCTAGCCATTGTTTAATTGGTGCTATCAACACATGGATCAGTTGATCTTTGCAAACAGTCTTGTGGCAAACATCTTCAGAAGTGCATAGTGTTTTCATCATGTCAGTAATCAGCAAGCAAGGGTTGAACTCGTCATCTGATAAACATCGATGATGACATATCTGAGAGTCACGTGTCACAAACTGAAGAAGTGCTTCCAGCAGCTTGGTCAGACTGACAGACTCTTTTCCGTTATATTTTATTGGAAAGAACTTGCGTCCCTGTTCATAAATGATCAGCCTGTGAATGATGCACAAACAATGCAAGAAATGCACAAATTTTACTTCATGTTCACTGTACAACACTCGACTTCTGTCTGGTGTACCTGCATAATGGCTTACACGGCGAGCTGAAGTAACTGACAGTGACACAAAATTCAAGCATGATAACACAGCATTGTTGACGAAATTACGATAATCTTCAGCTTCGAGTATCTGCAATAGTGGTGCTCTGCTAGAATGTCCATGCATGGTGTTAACAAACCATTTCGCTTTACAGTCAACCAAGGCCAGAAAATGTAATGGGGTAATACTGGAAGTTGTAGGATTTAAGCATGCACAATACTTTGCCAGAAGTGACACTGTTGGTTTCAGTATCTTATCCAAAGATCCATCAGGATAGCGTTGCCAATAATGAGGTACCAGTTGCTGATAAGAGTTCAACAAACGAAAAGTTCTTAGCAACTTCTTCACATAAGGCTGTGCAATATCCAAGCCATCTTTTGCAACAAAACAGCTGGGTCGTTGTGATTTCCACTGACTGTCCAAGAAGTCTACTAGCAGTACATACATCTCACGACTACAAGCACTATTGGCACTCAAGCCACGAGCAGTAAAACGCAAACTTTGCAAGCAAAGATCTTCATTGTCATCACCCAATGCATCGATTAGACCTGTACAGATAACTGGCCACACTGCGCAATTCTGAATGTCAAAACTTGTAACTTGCAATAACTCACGAACTGCCTCTTTTCTTGTATCAATGTCATTCTGCCTTTCAAGATTATGTGCAACTTGCTTCTGCTGATCAGCACTCATAAATATTACTGTACTGTGATTTAATGAAGTATCTCCAATAGAAGACTCGGCATCACTATACATTTGCTCACCTCCGCAATGACGATCAGGACGAGAAAATCCTTTAGCAACTGCACGCTCAGATGCAGTCATCTCATTACCACTAGCAAAAACCTCCTTATGGAAATTTTCAAGTATATAATTACATGCACCTGATACCTTATTACGGATATTTTCTGACATGCCACCATATTCAGAAGAATTCAACACTCTGCTGGTAATGTTGGCAACAAGATTCTCATGCTTTGCTGTTGAGTAAGTATGTTCATCACCATAACGTTCTATCTCAGCCTCAATCAGAGGTCCAAGCACTTTGTCAATGTCTGACCGCAAAGTTTTTACAAAAACATATTTGTGAAAATCTTTGTTATTTTCTTCCATACGTAGATAATCATTCTGCACTTCTTGTACAGACTGAACATCACGTATATACGGTGTACAACCGACAACCAACTGATTTATGCTGTTAGCTAAAGCAGTTTTCTCATCCATTTCTAGCATAACAGTTATACGTCCAGTATTACCACAAAAGAATCCATAAATAGCAATGCACGATTATGTTTAGCTGCGTTTGTTACCATCGTCTCAAAGTTACCAACGACGCCATTTGTAAACAATATGTCACGCTGGGAACAGGAACGCAGATGGTGCATTAATCTATTTAATAAATTCATTAGTAAATGTTTATCAATTAAATTGTTAACAGTATCTAAATTATGAGATTTAAGATAATGTTTAAGGCATTAATAAATGCCAATAATGATCCAAACACAATGACCATACAGAAACTCACACGTATCTCAACTAGACGATCATCAACAACAACAACATGACGAAATACCTGAGTGGAAAATACTCTGTGTTTACCGTTTGTGACGTCTGAGTGACAGTTGTTGTTGAGGTGGAGAAGAAATTTACGCTAACGAATTATTCAGTTATCAGAATTTGAGCTAAACTAGTTTATTATTACTATCGATTTGCATCATCAACAGTTTTCCAAATGACTTGCTTGTATATGCTCAAACTTGTGTTTGTGTGTGTACTGGGCTTGCTAGTTATTTCTTTACCAGGCAAGTATAACATCATCATCACATCACATAGAGGTAATGGAAACAGGCCTCTCTATATACAAGAAATACTTTTAACACAACAAAATTTAATACGATGAATCTCATAATACTACGGTTACCGATGCTATCTCCATGAGATCTACTTTATAATGATACAACACCTGATCTGACCTAGCCATACAAGTACAGCTGCGATTCAGAATAATATTCTGATATAACACAGCCAACTCAAGTTGGCTAGATCTGACCAATATTTATCTAATCCAGGGGCCCGATTTACAAAACATCCTGAGATGATCTTAGGATAAAATTACGACAATAATCAAAGTTACGAACATCCTAGGAGAAAGTTGTGATCATGCTGATTTACGAAAAATCGTATCGTAGAACTGCGAAGAAATTACGTCATTACTTTATGATAACATTCTTGCAGTCGTAAGTCAATGGTAGGACCAAACAATGGGACAAAATTGTAATAAAATCACCACAAAGTTACAGTAAAGTCACGATAAAACTTACAGTTACCAACAATAGTCGTCGCTTTGTAAATTTCTTTTTTTATTCGTTATTTACGGTCAAAATACCATGGACAGTTACGTCATGATGACTAGTGGCGAAATGTCTCAGGGCCGAACTGTCTTGGGTACAAACTGTCCGGACACTTCGGCACTAGTGCCTATGTGTCTTTTGGACATTTTTGCACATCTTGAGCTTTATTAACACCAGCATCTGTAGAGATAACATAGTCCATGTCAGACCCTTAGCGTGAATTGACCATAAGGTAGAAATGTCAAAGACCAAGGTCTCATGGTTAGGCCGTGATTACAACACGATAAAACACTGCAATAACAACGCTAAAACAAAATCGACAGCCATGGATTGTTTTAGTGTTTTAGCCTTGTTGCAGCTGTCACACATGCCTGCAACAACCATGCAATAAAACAATTTTACTGTAAGCGTGGCGATGGGCGTGGCTCTGTAATTAAAAGATCAGTACTGACTCAGTAGACCTATTATGTAATCGTTGCTTCTTTAGTTTATATGCAGAATATTTAACACAGAAAAATAAGTTTAATTAGGCACAAGGCCATGGTGGGATGTTTGATCTGCAGTATTTTGGCAGATTGACAGACCCCTTTAAAACCCTGCGGTCATAGTGGCACAACCACTTGGTGGGACTGGTGGGGTCCATCCCCTCCAACTTTGGATAAACAGGGAACCAAGTGTATTTTGTCCCCATCCAACTTTTTATGACTGCTATATTTTGTTGGGCTCAACGTGTGACTTCAGAGATGCTCCAGCTGTTTATTAGCTGCACAGACTCATAAGGAAAGCTTCTGGATTTAAGGGGTGATGGAATGTATGCATAAAGAGAGCGGGTACAACAGCTGTGAGGCAATAATGACAGGAGAGCAAGAAGGGAGGAAGGAGGAAAGGGAAGGAATCGACATCTACCCTATGTGTGGTCCATTCCAACTTTTCAGCCGTCGATGCTCCTACGCTGCTAATGCAATCATAACCATGTGCAGTACATACAGCAGCAGTTCAGCACTGAATGCCTGTCACTGATTGGTTAGTGGACTATTTATCAGCACAGATTAGCAAGGTAACATGACATCAAGGGTGCATCGGTTTGCAGAAGCTGTACTATCTTGTTAGTTTGTATTGTCTTTTGGGTGAATTTCTTAACTTAAAGTTGTACTTGCCGGTTTCCACTTGGCAGGTAATTAGGTTGTAGTTGAATGGGCATCTTCTTATGTGTTGCTTTAAGATTATTATTAGCCGATACTGCCTGCACTAGTGCTAGATGTGCGCTATTCCTATGCATGTCTTGACAGCATTGTCTGTGTATCTGTTTATGTTGATTGTACTAGCAAGCCGCCCGGCAAATGTGGCTGAACCAGTTGAGATGCCGTTTGAGGGGCAGACTCATATGGGCCAAAGGAACTACTATTAGTTGGGGATTGGTTCCAACTTCCATGGACTGCCACCTTGCAGTTGCAAATATGATTGAACAGTCTGTGCTCAGCGTCAATGTGGTCTGTTGACACCATTAGTGTAACAGACAGTTAATCTTAAAGTGAATGTATTGTGCTCTTGACAGCTTCTTGCACGTGGTCTTCAGATAAAGTTCTGTTGCGCGATGTTGAAGTACTGACATTGTATAATGGCCGATACACTACAGGGAGAAGATCCAGCCGTGTTCCCCAGGTAAAAAATAATTTCGATTTTTATGTTTTCATCTTCATATTGTGAGAATTCCTGCACTGATTGGGATCAGTGACTGTTGTCTGATGTCCAGCTTAATGGTGTTCCGCCAAACTTGGTGTATTGGTTTGCTACAACTGTTCTGTGGTTAAAAAATTTAACTTTGAATAATTTAGACAAAAACATTTTATGAATAGAAATTAATGTGGTTCTGAACTCTTGTTTTTCTCTATGTTCATGTGTCATACATGATGATGTACTTAGTTAGTTTGTTATGCTAACACTTGATCAAGCTGTTTATAAACATAATATCTCACTTGTGTTTAATAATAAAGATTAAAGATTAAGTCATTCAAGTCAATAATGATCCATATCAGTGCACCTATTGTTGAGTTATGTCCTTGTCATTATCAAATCTACAGAATTAGCATGTCTTTTTGTTTCTTGATATTGATAAGTCCTTAGTTGATCACCAAACTTGGTTGAATTATTTATGAGCACAGTATTTTGATCACTTTTGATAACTAACAGTCACATTACCTGCCCACTTTGGAGCCATGGCCTTTGAAATGTCAGTGACTGTTAGCAACTTTACAAATTTAACTGCTTTTTGTTTTAAAATGCTGTTCACTCTTCAGCTTGTTTTCCAACATATGTCACTAGTTAGTTAGTCTTATGCCTGTGTATGTAACCTTGCCATTCATGCACTTGCCTGTAGTGTTCTTGTTAGTCTTATATGTTTTTTGTCTGGTACGTTTATATAAGTTCATAGCAGATACAATATTATAATGTTGACATTTGTAATAAAAAGAGAGCTAATGTCAACATTTTAAAAATTTTAGTCATAGATGTTTGTGGCCATTAGCTTTGTGTACGAAAATGTGATCACTTTCAGTGACTTTGTATACATGTATCAGATGAGTTTAGTAAAAGTTATGTTTGATAATTGGATTGGAAATATTGGTTTGTATGATGTAGCTGACGTGTACCGGTGGAACGGCTGGATGTTCTGCTTTCATTCCACAAGTGGTACAGTGTTACAACCGTGGAACTGATGGCGTTGAAGTTCAGGTTGTCAGTGTCATTAACCCTTTGATCCAGTATTCCCTGGACTAAGTGACCTGTACATGGAATTTGCAGTCTTACATTTTTTTTTTACATTTCTGTTTTTGATACCACTATAATGGGGCAGTAGGATATAAGTTTGTGTTTTTATTCCACATAGCAGGATGTTGGGGATTATTGTTGTAAATACATCCCATTATTGCAAGACTTCCATGTGTAAGCAGTAGGGATGTCATACAACTGAAATATTTTTAGTCAACTAGTTACAAAGCTATATGGTCGGTTAATCATCAAGGAGAAATTAGTAGATTATTAGTTGTCGATTAGTTGATGACAGACCTAGGAAGCAACATGTGTGTTTTACCTTCAGTGGTTTTGAGACTGTTGGTTAGTCATTAGGAAGGGCAATCTCTGTCTGTTCACTCTGTTGTGATCCAGTTTAGCCAAGTTTCAACAAACTTTGTTCATTTCTTTGATTGAGATTTTCACATCATTTGTCAAGCATTTTAACCCTTTCCATGCTGAAAGATTATATCAAATATGAATCTTCTGCGGTAAAGGCGCCATTCTTGCCAAAAAGTGAGAAATTTATGGTATTATGGACTTAGTTATTTTCATACGGAATATTTAACCGTGGAGAAGAAGTTTAATGCGGCATGATTGTTAATAAGTACGTGTTAATATCTTTATTTCATTGCTATTCAAAAAGTTTGACAGGTGTGGCATTTCACAATGGACCAGGATTTTTTGGACACCCTGTGTTGATGAGATGCTGGGTGGAGTTTTGTCTGAGTGCAGTGCAAATGTATAGTAACAGTGATGCCACTACCACTTCATCCCCATCATTTGTTGCTTCGCTAAAATATAGAATGGCTTACCTTTCTGGTATTTGCTTACCAAGATGTCCCGAAAAAGAGGCCATTACATGATTGTGCTAATCATGATTACACATATTTGTCGATTGCAGGATCAGCAAAGTGCCATGTAGTGTACATTGTTTAATGTTTATGTATCTTATGTTTGCAACAGTGGGAATGCAAGACAGACATGGACAATGCATTCAAATTTGGTGAGATCAGTGTAACTTGTGAAGGATATGATTATCCTGATGATCCATATATTCTGAAAGGCTCATGCGGTGTAAGTTCCGTCATAAGTATTGTCTCTGTCGTTCGTTATTCGTTAACTTTTGCATACTGTCCTTATTGGTGTATTTCTTGGGTTATAGATTTGTCTAATGAGTTGAGTTGCTGCCTGTTACTGGTGTCATAGAGCCATTAGGACTCTGGAGGTAGATTATGAACTGCTAGTGCCAGATCACTAGTTTGGGTCAGTCAGCGCTTTGTTTTTTTTTCAGTGCTTTGACACTGTTGGTTAGTTAACAAGAAGGACATCCATGCCACTTATCTGCAAAGGTATCTTCTGAAACAGTTGGAAGAAGAAAACTGATGGGGACTGGCTTACTCAGATAGATAGATAAGTTCATTTATATAGTTCCTATAAATTCAAAAGAGTCACTAGTTGCTTCAGACGCCAAAGAGATAAGTTTTCAGAGATAATCTGAAGGAGTCGGAGAACATTCCCGACCACCGTAGTCTGGGTGGAAGATTATTCCACAACCGGGGACCAGCGGCTGAGAAACTCCTATTGCCGACAAGCAGCTTAGACCGTGGTTACAACACGATAAAACACTGCGATAAAACAGCTAAAACAAAATCGACGACCGTGGATTGTTTTAGTGTTTTAGCGTTGTTGCAGCTGTTGCACGTCCCTGCAACAACCCTGCGAT
>Ga0209782_1000565_pt1 | contig 16707 bp, 2 predicted proteins | sample WorMetmaBAHAMAS1_FD_187390 | JGI IMG/M metagenome (GOLD analysis project Ga0209782, IMG submission 187390) | Marine gutless worms symbiont microbial communities from Max Planck institute for Marine Microbiology, Germany - Inanidrilus... | ecosystem: Host-associated > Annelida > Digestive system >...
ATACTACAAAGTGTTAAGTGATGTGCATAAAAATACAGTGAAATATCTCGTATGCCTGCACCAGTTACAGCAAATACACGACATAATATTAACAATTAATAGAGTCAAATATACAGATCACAGCTGGGGAGGTCAGTAGGTCACTGGTGAAAAACGCACAGGGGTGGCAAGATAGGACATACATATTTTTTATGAAGAAAAACACTGAAAAGATTGCAGCGAACATACCAGAATGTTTTAAAAGCGTCAGACACTGCAGGAATTTCAACAGCAATATTATCAGCATCGTATAAACAGTAGCAATGTCATCAGCAACACCCTCATTTTCACACGCATATATTTGTTGTAACTACAGCAAATAGTTTATGGCAAATAAATTGGCAAAGTTTAACTTTTCATTTCAGCATAACACAATGGCAACAATGCAAATGCGCTACGTTTGTTAGCCAAAATATGGACCGTTTATAGATGTTATTTACAGCCTTTCATTTTTGATAAAAACAACAATCGATCATATAATTTCTGATCACATTCATTGGTCTGTGAAAGAATAACTGAGATATTTTCCTGTTTTGGCCACTGACAGAACTGTTAATTGGCCCATCACCACATTCAAGTTGTTCACAACAGACATCCGAAGAGAACATAGAAATGCAAACAGAGAACATAGATAAGCAGGATGGCCCGGAATCGTAGTCGGGTGCGAAGTACGTTCGATGCACTGCTGCTGAAAATAACAAGAAACAACCCAAGCATCAGCAAATTAGCAAACAAATAAATAAATAAACAATAGCTAAGGTTTTTGACGATTAAGTTAACTCTTTACTCATCATCACAGTCGACGCTAAGTCAGCTTGGACCGAAGCGTTGCTTAGTCATGAGTGACCTCAGCCAGTAGTGTATAACGACAGACTTGTAACACAAGTAACATGTCCTGCACCACAGTTTTGATTATTTTCACAGCTGTTCAACTCTGGGTGAAAACATGGCTAGTGCTGGACCCATTAGAGCATAGAATATTCAACTCGTAATAAAAGACGGCTTTTTGCTTATCGGTATTGTACTAAATTAAAACAAACATTGAGTCGGATATAATAAATTTATTTTAGTTATTACTGCATCTGTAGACACTGTCACAGTAACTGTTATAAATTTGTGAAAACAAACTTAAACAATATTGCCAGTAGAATCGATATTTGTTTTAACTCTTATGTTTCTATTTTTAGAACATCTTGCTTAATCATAGCAAGCTATGCACCAAAATTACAAAAGTACAAACTGAAGTTTTTGTCAATCTTCCTAGCCATGCCCAGAGTTATGGTTAAGATTTGTAGGTTTACAGTTAGTATGGTTACGGTCAGTAGGGCTAGGGTCACAGCTAGAGTTAGGTTTAAATTAATTAAATTAGTAAGACAATAGGGCCCGTCAGTAAATAAAGAATATTTATCCCAGATCCAGTTTTACTCGATATTTAGTGAACTTCCAGTGACGAGCAATACAGTTGTAATCATAACAGTTTGCATGAAAGTTGCAAATTCTACAGGTTTCCCACAAATAAAAGGACAAAGTGGGCTGAGTTATCGTGGTACTATTTATGCATGTTGTTTTGTAAGGTAATTTTCGATTATTGAAGACTAACCGTAACACGATAGGAAATGTTGTGCATTGACGCCTGTACTAAGCTTACTGTATTTCACCGGAAACAGAAATAACATAGAGATATTCTTATATAACTGACGCACCCTATCTCAACTTTGTTCATACTTTCATCACAGTGTAGCACGACAGTGCTTACACTGTTGTAAGATCGACCAGCCAATTCTATGGTGTGGAGATAGTATTTTTTTTTTTTGGGGGGGGGTCACAACTCCAAAATCCCCAAACGGATTGATGAAAAAATTGGCGTGGGTGTTTATGTTGGTGATGACTCCCCGCATGCCAAAACTCAAACCGATCGCCCCATTGGAGGCGTGGCAGCAAATGCGTGAAATATCACCCACACGTGGTTTTTAGTTTTCCTGTCCTAGCGTATCCTTTTTTTGTGACCCCAAATTTTGCTCGCATCCCGAGACTAAACCGTAGAACTGATTTTTATGTGAAAATTTTGGGTTATTGCATTCCTAGAGGGATTATAATGCAGAAAGTTTCCATTTTCCCCTATTCTTACCCTGAAAACAGCCAAAAAAGGGACGCGAATAGGCATTTTAAGACCCAATGCACAAAATGTACAAACTTTTGCATTATCAAAACAACTAATACGATTTGAACCAAATTTGGCAGTGATAAAGACCACCAAATTCCCGTTGTGAGTCGTCCCAAAATTTGCCCCACAAATCCAAAATGGCGGACGGTCGCAATCTTGAAAAAAAGATAAATTGCTATATCTCAGCAACGGCTCCACCGATTTCTACGAAATTTTGAATGCTGACGCATACTGGCCCTCCAAACTCTTAACGCTGTTAAAAAAATCTACTTTTTTAAAAATCCAAGATGGCAGACTGTTGCTATTTTGAAAAACGTTAAACTGTTTGACCGATTTTGATGAAATTTAGCATGGCGATGCATATTAGCACTCCAAACCTGCTGGCCGGCTAAAAGTTTGACAATTTCAAAATCCAAGATAGCAGATGGCAGCCATCTTGAAAATCGAAAAATTGTGATATCTCCATAACCATTTGGCCGATTTGGATGAAATTTTGCACGAAGACACATATCAGTCCTCTAGAGCTTACCAGCTGTTCAAAAAATCATATTTAAAAAAATCCAAGATTGCGGATGGCCACCATTTTGAAAATTGTTAAATGCGATTTCTCAGCAACCATATGACCGATTTTGATAAAATTTAGTACCGCGATGCTGTAACGTGGAGGGACGGGTGGGAAATAAAGATGATAAGAGAGTGGAACGTGAACCTGTGAGAGGCGCAGAAATGCTGTAGACGCCACAGCAGACTGTGGACTCGCCGACCTGTCATTTCATGCACACGACAGACATCCATTTAAGGCATCTTTTCCACTGAATAAGCAAATCATTCTGGATACTAACAAAGCACGACATCAGCCGGGCAATGTTTCAAAATATCTGCATTTCGTACTAGACATATAACCATGCTAGCATGGCGGTTTAGCACTGCGGTAGCGTCGTTCGTCGTACGAACAAAGCTGCTCAACGTTGAGCCCGGTTAGTACTGGGATAGGTGACCGTCTTCGGGCGGGTATACCACCGTGGTATGTAACCAAGCCAACTAGGTCTACTCAGCCTTGCATCCCTCTGGGGTCGCTAAATCGAGTACCAGCCTTAATTGGCTGGGGTAAAGGCGGGAATGTCACATCTGCCAGGTGGCAGGTAACACTGTGTGATCCCATATGAAATGTGAGTTCCCGTAGCGGTGTGGTGCTTGTAGCACAAACTGCTATACTCTTCCCTACCTCATCACTCAATTTTTACAGACCAGAAGTTCTTCCTGGTCCCTCCCAAGTCAACCGCATCAAAGCAGTGAAGGCTATATTTATTATTCAGACAGTTACAAGAAGAACTTGAAAAGACCCAAATCAGTCGAGGTCATGCTGATCACTGTGCGAAGCTCTGGTATTATTTACTTACTTACTGCCGACAGTTCTCGACTACAGTCTACTTTACCTCCATGCTGCCAAAACTGGCTTCATTAGATTCACTCTTTCACTTTCACTCTGAGCCAAAAATCAAAGGTTTTTCCTTCTACGACCTCAAACATTGACCTATGACCTTGACCTACTAAACTAAGCTAGATGGGGTCAAGGTGAACCATCACACCTCATGTGTAGATGGAAGGTCATTTCATTAAAATGTTATCATGCAAACAACACATGCACACACACACATAAACACAACAAACGACCTAATTGGACCGCAAAAACAATAACCAGTAGAATGTGCTGTTGTATCGACCTGCAGAGTGCAGGCCCACAATGGCGGCGCATTTGATAACCCTACGACCTTGCCCTTTTGACCCCAGAGTCAATGCATGCCAATGACTATTCATCTACCGACTACGGTGTCAACTGGTCGAGCCATTTAGATCACAGACAAATGGATGGACGGACACAAAGACGGACAGTCACAGATGCACGTGATCTTCGTCGGTCTTGGTAAACAACAACTGCCGTAGCTTTCAAGTAATCTCACAATACTGGCCGTAAGCCGGTCACTAGAAAATATCCTCAGCATCTTCGCAACAAAGCATTGATGCACGGAACTCACTCAGCTTGACGTGATGCTGTAGAACGTGACGACTGCTTGCAGCCTCATCATCATCATCATCATCATCGACATCGACCGCTACGCTTCCGTCCTGCAGTTATGACAATCTGTGTTAGAAATTATTGTAAGCAGGTTTGTAATAAGAGCAGGATGGCACCTGCACTGTTTTTGTCAGATTAATTGACAGTAGAGATACTTTTAAGCACTCTGCTTCTTTCAAGGTTCATGCAATTACTGTATAATTAGCTACACGATAGATAGTTCAATTTTTTAAAGGTTTAGGTTTCTGTAGTGTTTTTTTTTATCCAAAGTCGTTGTGTGTGTGTTTTTTATTCATTGTTTTCTTTTTCTTTTTCTGTTTTTTACTGTACTGCATGTACGAGTTAATAAATAATAAATAATAATAGTCGTTTGTAACCAGCCTCACCACTATGGGCACTCAATACATCTTACACTGGCGATCTAAATACTGTTTTCCTCGTAATTAAAGTGTAATTATTTTGGCAAACTAACAGCATGTCGATGGAAATCAAATGCCACACTGCAGTGTGTCTAAATCAAAGCATAAACCGATGTTAACAAAATTTCGGACATGCACACGTAGTTACCAAGCAATTTATAAACACGTTTTCTGTTAGTCTAAACAGCGAGTATAAACTAATGGCCAGCTAAAGAAATACCAATAACAGCCTGCAGCACTGCCATTTTTTAACATTCAACTGCATTTGCTGCCGGACCATGTCTCTGGAAGTCTGCGTGTCTGTCTTAACACAGGACAGTTTTTTTTTCTGCAAACCAAGACGTTTTTCATAGTTCAAGGCACCAGTGCCTAGTGACTCTCTGTTTTAGGCACAGTGTTTTTAAATGATTCTACTTACTTACTAAACCACCTTTTGACAGTATACTCACTCACTAATATTTAATCCAAATTTACTGGAAAATGGACGACTACTTTTAAAATTATCGTTGGATGTTGGGTGGTATATTGTTTTTGAGACAGAGTGTATGCAATGTGGTTCAGCAGTGTTTTTGACGCGGTGAAATACAGACCATGGATAACGACGATTGTTGTTGTAGAAGAAAAAGTCTGCGTGACTCTTCATGCTGATCCCGTCTGCTCTCTTCACTCGCCAGGTGGCGCTGTTCTGACCGGCTACCGTCGTCACTCACTAGAGGTCGCTCCAGCCAACTCCGACTGTGAACAGTATTAGCCTTACCCAGTGCTGGTGCTCCGGTTTCCAAGCCACTACACGTACAAACTACAACTGGGTTAACGTCCCACTCGACACAAAATAGGTCACTTTGGAGATGCTCTTATCAGCCAACCTCCCGACTAATACAAAGTAATACAGACCATGATTGCCACTGGTTAATCAATTAGTTCACAACTAATTTCTCCGTGACCATTAATCGACAAACATATTTTGTTGCTGACTAAAACATTTTGTCGTGTGATATCCCTACTGTCCATCTGTCTGTTTGTCCAATGCTCATATCTTAAAAACAGTGCACTTTTAGAGCTACAGTCACTCAAGTAGTTTGTCTATCTGTGCTCTAAAAAGAAAACAGATTGAGCTATCAACACCAAAGTTGGTATAGCTATAGTTCATGATAGGCCGTAGGCATACAGTGATCTGAGATCAAAAGATCAAAATTGGGTCAATGCAAAGATGAGATGAAACATTGGTCTCCATGTCAGCATGACTGCACGTGTTTCTAATTTCAGTGGTGACGTTGAAGATGAAGAATTACCAGCACGGCAGATGAACAGGTGTGCAATCACTGTGCACCTGTTTTACCAGTAGAAGATAAAGACGACGATCATGAATACAACGATGAGTACAGTAACATGAATGATTATCTTGATAACTGAAAAACATAAGCAGTCCTATTGACATGCAAACCCGTGCTGGCAGCAGCAAACCACCTTACGCATAACCACGTGACCTTAACCTCTTGACCTCATTTTCTCAGCACGGCTAGCAGCTGCCATGGACTACATCTGTGCCAAGTTCGGTGTTGAAATCTCAAGTCGTTATCCTTTCAGAGATAGCAAATGCAGACAGAGATACACGGACATCCAAACACTTCTCGGCTATGACTGGCGTGCATAATAATATGAAAGAAAAGAAATGCAATTACTGAGCAGCCTTACCTGTACGACAAATGAACAGGTGTGTACTCAAACTCAGTCCACCTGTCTATACCTCCAGCAGCAGCAGACGCTAATGGTGACGAACTACCAACAAACTCAGCAAAGCCTCCGTCCGTGGAATCCATGTCACTTGATCTTTCTTCCAGCTGTGTGATGTACCACCGCAACAACAATATTCCAGTTAACTATGGCAACTGAGCTTCTTCAATGCACAGGCAATTACAGTGCGATTTTCCCCGCACATTTTTTCCACAAATAAACTTCGCAGTCCATAAATTTTCACTTTATTAGAAAAGTGGCTCTATAAATATCCCATGGCGTTCTTCTTCTTGCTGCAGATTACAGCTCTGCTGACTTTCACAGCCCATAACTCAATAACGGTTGCAGCTAGACTTAAGGTCACTATACAGCACTAATAGGAAGTCATATCTTGCCAGTTAATACGTGATACTCTAATGAATGGATGTACTCGAGAAATCAATGTTCTTGCAACTTTTAACGCTCATTAATGGCAAACCATCTGTTACCCACATTCAGCTCTCGTTCAAAAATAAATACTATAAAGTTGAGTGCAAAATCTAATAAATTTGATCGATTACTTACGCACGACACGATGAACGCCCCCTGATTACTGACAGACAATTCCAATGGACTGGTAATGGTCATCCGCAATTACCATTGGCTGAACTTGGCAAGCCGAGTCCTAATATCGACCTGCTCTGGTTCAAACAGGAGAGCATAAACAATTTTCACTCTCTGACCTTGACCTTTGACCTACAATCCCAGGCTAGCCAAGGTCAAGGTCGACCCTCATGCCAAAAATCAAGGTCAAAGGTCAAACGGTTCAAACAGGAGAGCGCCCACAGACAAACAAACGGACACACGCATGCTACCAAACATATTATCGCCCCTGCTACACAGTCGATAAAAATGAGGTATATGTTTGTGAAACGTCTGGAAGAAGAACTGGGGAACCAGAGACCATACGAAACCGAAACATTCATCAAAAGTCATCCATATCAGGTGGGATACCAAATAGTGTGCTTGCACTAGATAGAAACATATAAGGTGTTGGCACATCGACCCAACTGTTAATTCTTTGTGCATCTTTGCCTTACTGAACTGAGAGATATTTTTTCGCTGACAGTGGGGAGTCAAATTGCATCTTTTACCGAAAAGTCTCAGCAGCCACAGACGCACTCACGCCTATCATGTAGTACACAAAGGTGGACGTCAGTGTGATAAACCAGCAACTGTCGTCGGTCAACTGCTGACAACATTTGCGACGGTCGACACCCATGACAAAATTTTTCCAAGTCCAGAGTTTGCAGAAAGGTTTTTTGAGACACCAAAATTTCCTTACACGTAGTACAAGGCAAGCCAAGGAAAGCCTCTGTATCTAAAAATGGCTATCTATTCAGCCGCTTTTGACAGACAGATATCTAAACAGACAGACATAGACTCAGAGCTAATACCACACCATCACAGCATCACGCAAGTATCAACCACGTCTGCACTGCCACTGAGAATAAATGAGCATAGAAGTAGAAGTAGTGGAGTGAAAGCTGATAGTCACCCGGTGTTTATAACTGCGGACAGTTGTCCGCTGGTCTGTCCGTTGTTGCCTGCGAGTTGCCTCGGCAGACTTGGGTCTTGGGCTTCCAGTGCGGCATGCTACAACCTTCTGCTGTAGCAGTTCGTTGTCCGACTTCATGCCTTCAATGATCGACTTGAGACGAGTGTTTTCGCCTTCCACCAGCAGGTACTGCTGTCTTACATTCTCCAGCTCAACCTCTAAACTCTTCTTTGTCCTTTCAGCAGAAGCTTCTAAATACTGGTCTCGTGTTTCATGTGGATGACTCTTAAAGTCACGTTCTTCGTCAGGACCCTTCAGACGCATGTTTTCTGCCTCCAACAGTGAGTAGCGTTCCCGCAACATCTTGAACTCATTCTCGAGACTTTCGGACCCAGCTTCGACACACTGAACTGCGGCTTCTTTGTGCTCAGTGGACAGTGCCTTGACATCGAGCTCGACATGCAACAAGTTCACTTGTGCTTCGAGTCGATCTACATAAGCCATCAACTTCTGCTTGTCCTCTGCCAACTGGTTCCAGTCTTCGTCGGTTCTTGACCTCTCCGACGCTTCCCTCTCCGTGAAACTCAGTCGCTTTTTCAGCATCCCGTTCTCCGACTGGACGTCGAACATTTCAGCTTGCAGCTCTGTCAGCTCACCTTCCATCTGACTCAGCTCCTGCACTTTCCAGTTCAGTCCGTCGATCTCTTCCACCAGGGTCGAGTTCTCTCTCCTGGCCACGTCGAGATCGTGCCTAAGTTGTTCCACATCCTGCAATGCCGATTCATCAGAATCTAACCGCGAAGAATGCTGCTCTTCCAGTGCACGATACTTTGTGTTGAGCTCCTCTCTCTGATACTCTGCGTCCGCTAACTCAGACCGCAGCCGCTGGATTTCATCCTGAAGCTCATCCACTGTCTCCGTTCGTGCTCGAAGTACTTCATCGAGCCGACTATTGTCAGAGGTCAGCTGCTCCAGCAGCTGCTGATAACTGTCATTATCAGACATGAGTGCATCGTGCAGCATCTGCAGATCCACATGCTTCTGCTTCAACTCCTCCACTTGCCTTGCAGAGTCCTTCTTCACCTGCTCCAGGGAACTTTCCAGACTTCCCTTCTCCAACCTCAGAGACGTCAGCTGTGACTCGTAATCAACGATTCTGGCACGAAGTTCATCCTGGACTAAAGTCAGCTGCTGTTCCAGACGGGACTTATCGGCGTACGCAGAAGTCTGGAAGTCCACAAGTCTCTTCATGGTGTCTTCATGCTTTCTCTCAGAGTCTGTCAGTTCATCGTGCATGGTGTTCAAAGTAACTTTGTAGTTCTCTTCAATGCTCAACCAGTTTCTCTTCTCATCTTCGAGAACTCTCAAGCTTCCAGCTAGCCTGTTTATTTCTAACTCCATTCTCGAAATGTCAGACTCTTGAGTGGATTTTGTCTCCAACTGTCGCTTGAGGTCGTCCACTTGGCTGACAAGACCGTCGTTGGATGACTTCATTTGTTTCAGTTTTGTCAACATCTTCTGCTTCGTTGCCGTCAATGACTCGATTTCTGCCAGATTTTTCTCATTTTCCACCTCAAGGCTCTCTTTCAATCTCTCGATACTCATGAACCGGCTTGAATTCTGTCTCTCGGCTGCCAGTTCTTCCTTCAGTCTGGCAAGATTTGACTCAAGTAACGAGTACTTCTCTTTAAATGATAACAGTTCATCGGAAGCTGTAAGCTTGGGGCCTATTGGGTTGCCCTGGGTCCGCTCAGTGATACAAACGACACCTGTTGCACTTAACTCTGAGAGTCTACAAGCAGCAGAGTCAGAATTCTCAGTCATTAATCCATCACCGCCAAGCTGACAAATTTCATAGCCGACATTTTTCTCAACTGACGATGCATCATCCGTTTTCAGAGAGCTATTACGCAATGTGCAGTTTTCGACCTCTAAATCGGCAAGACGATTTCTGATAGTCGTAATTTCCGCAGAAAGTTGATCGTTCAGCTCTGCCAGTTCTGCATTCTGTGCTGAAAGAAACGACATCTCATCGTTTGTATCAACAGTGTCATCTGTCATTGCCTTGTTCACATTTCTGTCTCCAGACCAAGCTGACTCCACTTCCACCATTTCAGTATTTACTACAGTCTTATCAGGTACAGATCTGGTCATGTCAAGCTTCGCAGTTTGCTCGATGCTGCTGGTTTTCAGCATTGCCAATTCCTCACCCTTTTGCTCGAGCGCAGTCTGTAATTCAGCTAACTGGTGCTGGTATATTTCTGACTCTGCCGCAACTGGCTCTAAAGCTTCCAGCGTGGCCGATGCCTCCACCAGTTTCTGCTTTAATTCCGATACCTGCATCTCATAGCTTTCGACTTTGTTGTCCGTACTGCGAAGCTGCTCGTGCAAACGGTTCAGCTCTTTGTCTTTGTCGCGGACTGCAGCTGTAAGAGATTCACATTCGCTGCGGTGCTGCTCCGACAACAAACGTTCGCAGCTGAGCTCTTCAGAGACGCTGTGTAACACGGCTTCCATTTCACAGCTCTTCCGGTGTGATTCCATCTCAACTGCTTGCTTTTCATCCAGCTCTTTCCGCAAGGCACTCAGCTGACCATGACTCTCCTCAAGTGAATAAACATCGGTCTCGTGGGCTGTGGACAAGCTGGCCAACTCATCCAAATTCTGCTGTAGCATCTCACTTTGCATTGCCAGCTCTCCTCGTAAACCTTCAATCTCCTGTTTGAACGCTACAATACTGTCATTGTTTTGCCGTATTTCGGCATCTTTATCATCCACATGCTGTCGCAGTCGTTCGTTCTCGTTAATTGTCTCACTTAACTCTGAATTTTTCTTGTCCAGTCGGTCTTGGACTGTACTTAACTCGCTTGCAAGCTGCTGCGTCATAGCCACCTGAGATTCCATCAGTTCTCCCGTTTCTTTGTCGTTGAACTGCAGTAAATTCTTCAGCTCTTGATTGGCAGTGAAAAGGCTGTCAAGCTGGCTAGTTTGCTTATCCAACGTCTGCTCAAGATCGATCAGTTTTGCTTTGTCGGCGTCACTTTCGGCACTCAGTTCACCCAGTCGCTCATCTTTCTCTTTCACCAACTGATGCAGATCTTCATTTACTTTCACCAAATCCTGTTCTGTCTGACTTCTCCTATCAATTTCATCTTTCAACTCTTCAATCTCTTTTGTTCTGAGCAAAAGTTTGGCTTCCAGTGCTACACTGCCCTCTTTAAGACTAGCAATGTCTGACTGGCTGCGGCTTTCAATTTCCACAAGTGATTCCTGTTGACTTTCTTTCAAGTCATTGGCTGTCTGCTGCAGTTGTTTCAATTCAGCTTCCTTTAATGAATGTTGATCTTCTAACACAGACATGTGAGCCTTCAATTCTTCAGTCTCTTTCGTCCTGAGTAAAAGTTTGGCTTCAAGTGCTGCATTACCATCCTTAAGACAAGCAATCTCTGCACGGCTGTCAATTTCCATTCTATCTTTCTCTTTCAGCAACTGCTGCAAATCTTCACGCAGTTTCCCTAGATGCTGTTCCATCTCACTTCTTCTGTTAACTTCACCTTTCAACTCTTCAATCTCTTTGGTTCTCAGCAAAAGCTTGGCTTCCAGTGCCTCGATGCCCTCTTTGAGATCAGCAATTTCTGCCTGACTTCGGTTGTCAATTTCTATCAATGATTCCTGGTGACTTTCTTTAATGGCATCGGTCAGCTGCTGTAGCTGTTTCAATTCAGCTTCCTTCAGTGAATGCTGTTCTTCTAACAGGGACATCCGAACCTTCAATTCTTCCATCTCATTCGTTTTTAGTAAAAGATCGGTTTCAAGTGCTGCATTACCCTCTTTAAGACTAGTAATCTGTGTACAACCATCATTTTCAATCTCGTCCTTCTCTTTCAGCAACTGCCGCAACTCGGCTTCCTTCAGCGAATGCTGATTTTCTAACGCAGACAACTGAGATGTCAGATGAACAACCTGTTCTTTGCACTGTCCCAGTTGGTCACTTGTATCACTCAAATCTCTCTTTGACTGGTCCAACTGCTGCTTCAATTTCTTCGCGGCAGCGGCATACTTGTTTGCCAGAACCTTTTTCTCTTCAAGCTCTTCGGTCACAGCAATAAGTCGAGTTTCACCGAGTTTTGACGTCAACTCCAGATTATGCACCATTTCCCGACACTGCTCTGCATACTGTTCTACACACGAAAAGTCTTCCTCGCAAGCAGCTGATATAGATGGGCTACTGTCATCAACTGACAGTAAATTGCCAAGAATCCGTCCAGTGTTGAGCAATACCTGTCTCAAAACGTCAGCTTCGGTGTCAGTCATCCCGGATTTCATGTCCTCGGCACTTCTGGTTACAATGTGGGATGGAGAAGATAAGGCAATGACGCTAGTTCTTTCCACATCTTCCTGTGGCAGATTCTGACTAACAACGACAGGCACTGACGAATCAGCTGAGGTACTGACAACATTGGCTTCCGAATCTTTCTTGTCCATCTGCTCCACCATCAAAATTATCTGCGCATTTTTATCGGCCAGCAATGTTTCCAGTTCTTCGACCCTGTTGCGAGCGGCAATGCATTGTTCTTCAACATCACTCATGTTTAGGATGACAGCTTCTGACTTTTCCGTCATAGCAACCATCTGCCGTTGTTGGTCTTGCAGCTGCTGCCTCAACTCCGATATTTCCTCTTCCTTCTGCTCCATTGCAGCCTGATGCTTCTGCGACACCTCCCTCACCTTGGCAACCGACTTTGCCTTCAACTTTTCAAACCGAAGGGTGCCAGTTTCAATTTCCAGACGAGCGGCTTCCAGTTCCTGGCTTTTCTCTTCGAGAGTTCGACTACATTCGGACAGCTGTGCATGCAGAGTGTCGACGTCTTGCAAAAATTCCGCCGAAATTTTGCAGTCATGTGTCTCGATATGCTGACGAATTGTTTTTATGCTTTTTGCCACAATGGTCAACGTTGCAAAAGGAATCAAAGATGTGGTGGCATTGTCTGAGTTATCAGATTCACTTGGCGGATTTACAGAACAACTATCGGTTAACGACTGTTCACAACTGGCTGCCAAGCACTGCTGTGTTAGTAAAGTGGTCTCTTGAATGTCGGTGCTTATCCCCGTCAGCAGACTACAAAAGTGACTCCAAGACTGCATAGCTTCTGCCACATCTCTATCACCGAGCGACTTCTCCGACACAACGTATCTCGGCCGGACACACTCGACGACATCGTACATATGTGAAGCCGTCTCCGTATCTGAATGAACATACTGCTCTGAAGACTCGACATGGCTCAAACAGTCAGATGCCTCAAGACTGGAAGCTTCTAACAAGTGCTCTTTCTCCACTTGAGAATCGCGGCTATCCTCCAATGATTGATCACGACCTGCTAAGATCTGCTGCTGCTGAACGACTGGGTTCTTTTCCTGTGCTTCAGTTTGATCTCGATATTTACCCAACTCAGTTCTCAATTCTTCACACGATGACTCTGACTCGGCAAGTCGCTGTCGGAGAATACTGAGAGATTCATCTGCAATGTCAACACGTTCCATTAACTCTCTACGCTCTTCTTCATTCCTAGTTAAATCGGCATGTTTCGCAGAAACATCGTCACGTAACTTCCCCATGTCGACTTCTTTCGCTTCAATCTGATCTCGAGCTGCAATAAGCTCAATTCTTACTAGCTCTAACTCAGCTGACAGCTCCTTACATTCTTTGTCCTTTACAGCAAACTCCACATGACCTGATGAAATGGAATCTTGTAAACGACCCAACTCAGTATCCAAATGATCTAATTTTGCATCTTTTTCTTCAATCTCTACTAAGTGTTTTGCCAACTCACTTTTCAGTTCTTCACATAAGGACTCGGACCGTGCAAGCTGTTCACTTGCAGCATTAGCAGACTTATTCAGACTTGCGATCGACTCATTCAACTGCAGAATGTTCTCATCTCTACTACTTATTTCTACCTTCAGCATTTCGATGCATCTGGATGCATCTTCTAGCTGCTGATCTTTTGCTAATGATTCATTGCTCAGCAACTGCTGCTCGGCAGTAAAGTGCTGAAGATCATTTGCCTTGCTTTCTGTGAGCATTTCAACCTGCGAAGTCAACTGCAGCTCCGTGTTCTTGTATTTCTCCACGAAATCTCGCAGTAAGTAACATTCACGAGACAATTCATCAAAGAGTGCCGTCTTCTCCATCAACAAAGAAGCTTTTTCCTCATTCTGTTTCGTCAACTCTTCGATATCTTGCACATATTTTTCTAACAATTTCTCCTTCTCGGTAACCAAACCCTTACTATCTTCCAAAAGTTCTGACAGTTCTTTAAAATTTTCACTGTTTTGAGCCAGCGCATCACTACCTGCGGAAATGTCATATCTTAGCTTCTCTAATTCCACTTCCTTTGTTTTAATCTCGGCTCTACTTTCGGTCAGTTCATTTCTCAGCTGTTTGCATGCAAGTTCTGACTCCGCAATTTGTTGTCTCAGGACATCAGAAGATTCATTCAGAGTGGTCACATATTTGAACATTTCTTCTTCCTTCTTAGCCAGCTCATCTCGACTTGCTGAAATCGTTGCCTGTAATGAGTCCATTTCTGCATCTTTCATTTCACCACAAACTTTCATTTCTGTTAGCTCACGCCTCAATTCCTCGCATGATGACTCTGATTTAGCTAGCTGTTCTCCAAGGCCAAAAACTGACTCATTCAGGCTGGCAACAGTGTCAGTCAATTCAGAAATCTTCCCATCTTTCTGACTGATCTCGGATTTTAAAAACTGCGAGTCTTTCACCGTATCATCTGTCGTACGAGCTAGCTCATCTTTCAGTGACTTCACCACGTCGTGCTGTTCTGATAACTGACTCACAAGCTCGGTTTTCATTACCTCATGTTCCTCAAGTTTACGGCAATAATTCCCTATCTCTGAGTCTTGTTCTTTGATCTTCACTTCATGCTGTTGTATCACAAGCTTCTGCTGTTCAGTTTCTTCATCCTTGCTTCGCAGTGATGTCTGCAACTCAGATACCGACTCCGTCAAAGATTCAATCTCTTTTTGATCTTTTGCAATGCTGGCATCTTTGTCAGACAACAAATCAATCAAGCCCTCAAGTTGTTGATCCTTCTCCAATTCCTCGGATTTCAGCAGCTCAATTTCTTTGTCTTTATTCTGTAATGACATCTGCAAACTGGACACTGTGTCCGACAATGACTGAAATTCTCCTACAGTCTGAGCAACACACGCATCCTTCTCATCAAGTTGTTGTTCTTTTTCAGATAATTTGGTTATAGCCGAATCCAGGTCAGCATTAATCCTCACGAGGTTATTTTCTTTGCCTTCCAGCATAGCCGTCAATCGTTGTTCAGATTTCTGCAACTTATCGACAGTATCTCGAATCTCCTCACATTCCTGCGACAATACCTCCAACCTTGTCATCTTCTCCGTCAATAACTGGTCCTTGTCTATTCCCAGAGCTTTGCTTTTCTCCAACAAAAGTGTCAGTTCTTTGCAAGTTTCTTCTTTACTGGTCAACTCGTCTCTCGTGGATCTTATTACGTCCTCCTGCACTGATAACTGGCTCATAAATTCATTCTTTATTACATTGTGTTCCTCAAGTTTATGGTAGCAATTCGTCAATTCTGATTCCTGTTCTTTAATCTTCATCACGTGCTCCTCCGTAGCAAACTTCTGCCGTTCAATTTCCTCACCCTTACTCTGCAGTAAAGTCTGCAACTTCAAAACAGATTCAGTCAAAGACTCAATTTCTTTTTGATTCTCGGCATCTTTCTCGGACAACGACTGCATCAAGCCCTTGAGTTGTTGACCCTTCTCCAATGTCTCGGACTTCAGCAGCTCTATTTCTTGGTCTTTATTTTGTAATGACGTCTGCAAATGGGACACGGTTTCCGACAACGACTGAACTTCTCTTACAGTCTGAGCAACATTGGCATCCTTCTCAGATAATGACTGAACTATCTCTTCCAGCTGTTGCTCTTTTTCAGATAATTTGGCTACAGCTGTATCCAGGTCAGCATTACTCCTCACAAGGTCACTTTCTTTGCCTTCCAGCATAGCCGTCAATTGTTGTTCAGACTTCTGCAACTTATCAACAGAATCTCGATACAGCTCACATTCCTGTGATAATACCTCCAACCTTGTCATCTTCTCTGCCAATAATTGGTCCTTGTCTAACCCCAAAGCTCTGCTTTCCTCCAACAAACGTGTCAGTTCTTTGCAAGTGTCTTCTTTACAGGTTAACTCGTCACGACCTTGTACAACAGCAGCTCTCAGCTTTTCTAATTCCATCTCAATGTCTGCCATGTGATTTTTTGCTTCCGTCAACTCATTTCTCAATTCTACGGATGAAGATTCTGCCTGCGCCTGCTCATCGCTTGCTTCCTCTTGCACTGACAACTGCTTCATAAATTCAGTCTTCATTGCATCACTGCCCTCAATCTCCTGATCAAGACTCTTCAAATCCAAGTCTTTTCCTGTCACCTTCATCTCGTGTTCCTCAGCAGTACATTTCTGCTTCTCGACTTCATCATTTCTGTTCACTATTGAAATCTCCAGCTGTGATACACTTTCTCTCAAAGACCCAATTTCACCCAAACGGCCAGCAATTTTCGTGTCCTGTTCTGACAGCACCCGAATTATGCCTTTCAGCTGCTGGCCTTTCTCGGCTATTTGACTCTTAAGCAAGTCAAGATCAACGGTGAACTTCTGAAGATCTGTCTCTTTCCTGGCT
>Ga0209782_1000566_pt1 | contig 16696 bp, 4 predicted proteins | sample WorMetmaBAHAMAS1_FD_187390 | JGI IMG/M metagenome (GOLD analysis project Ga0209782, IMG submission 187390) | Marine gutless worms symbiont microbial communities from Max Planck institute for Marine Microbiology, Germany - Inanidrilus... | ecosystem: Host-associated > Annelida > Digestive system >...
CATCTCGTCTGACTTCATTGGCAGACTGCTAGTGTCTTTCATTGCATCACCGAAGTTACTCAACGTCGGTATCACTTTTTTGGCCCACTCTGTATATACCACATAGTAGTTTTCACCACGGCTCAAGCAGTAAACCAGCATAATCGATGAGAGTACCGCTACTTCAGTACTTTCTAGTCGAATAGTTAGAATCTCATATAGGTTACCCTGGATGGGCTATGTGATCCAGATTCTTTGAATCCGTGCTCTTGACCCCCATAGCCACCTATGCCCCATGACAGTTGCCAGATAGGAACTGGATCTTTTCTTGTTTCGTTTGTCGGCCATACTGTTCAAGGTTTAAAATGGCCCCCTGCTGCAGTATTGGCGTAGGTTGCATCAACGATGTTGCTCTACATCGAGCCCGGTTAGTACTGGGATGGGCTACTGCTCACGCATTTACTTAATTATGTACCCGGTCACTAAGCGTTATACGGTATTAACTGTTGATCATCACAGTAGGTCTATTATAGAGTATCATAATGCCATGTCATGTAAATATGCTAGTTTATTTATTTTGACTACTAATTTTCGGCCTGCTTCGATTTCGTCGTTGTAATTATATGTGCTGTATTGTGTGAATTCAGACTGCGCTTAAGAATACAAACGCGACCTTAGCCTGCATACGTTTTGTAGGTCGGGATTAAGAAGCGTCGAATATACGGTGCAATCGTGTTCATTTGGATCGTCGTTCCGTCGTTCGTGACAGTCATGGGGTCTCTGGTAACTACGGACATCGTGCTGGGAACGTGCATACCGTGGGGCGCCTACACCGGCTACAAATCACAGAAAGCAATCACTTCGCTGCTGTTGACTGTCACCTACATTCTGCCGTTGACCGTGACGGTTTTCTGCTACTCCAGAATCGTCTACGCACTACTAAAACGCGAGGTAGATATAGAACCGTGAGAGTAGATACCGACAACCGCTTCTGGGTCAGTCACGTGACCTATGACGTCGTCATTAGTGATGGGCAATATGCATATTTTCGTGGAAATTTGCATATATTGCCCATCATTGGTCACGTGTCTGAGCCAGAAACGGCTGTTTGCATCTACTGCTGAGATTCGTTAGAAAAAATAGGATTCAAATGTTGTCCATCAAAATATCCGAATAGTAGACGAACACTTTGTATAAGTCAATGGAGTTTGGCGGTTATTGCTTAAATATTAAAATTTATTTAGCCTGCTCGGCATTCCTGCCAGTGGGCTAAATGTTTTGGTTGTGTTTAATTTCTTTCTTCTTTAATTGGAGACCAATTGTTTCAGGATTAACTGAACCAATTTTCATGACGTTTTACCAAATGGTAATATTTGACATTTTCGCTATCCATCAAGATACGTTGCCATGTCCCCCAATTTTGTTGCTAAATTGGCTACCTCACCTTCACTTAACACACTGGCTTTCCGAAACACATGTACAGGGTGCGCCAATAAAAAAACAATCCATTAAAAATGCTGTAATTCAGCCATGGTAGCATGGATTTCAGCCAAACTTTCAGACTATGTACGTGAGTATTCTCGCAACATATCCTGCAATTTTTTTCTAATAACTGGGATGGTTCAACAGATACATCAGTTTAATGAAATTTACTTTTACTAGTGAACATGCAGTTGCCCACTGAATATTCACGAATAACAAATCAAATTTTGCACAGCTTATCAAATGTCTCAATCATAAATGTCAGATGACTAAAGCATATTCTGTATTTGAACAGAGTGTTCACAATGTCAGTGCCCACGAGTTGCAGAAACACACGATCGAAATCTATCGCAAAGTGATACAATTGCTTTATCAATGAACGCGTAATCACTGTACCAAATTTCGTCAAATTCGGTCGTTCCATTGTGGAGACATTGCAATTTTTTGAATTTTCACGATGGCGGCCGTCCGCCATCTTGATTCGTTTAGGGCATATTTGAACCACCTACAGTGAGTACTTGGGGGTCTCTATCACTCTGCAAAATTTGATTATGATCGATGCAGTAGTATTTATAATATTAACATTTCAATATTTGGCGCATTTGGCTGGAAAATGCGTATTCACGTCCCAAAAATTGGGGTTTTGGGGCAATTTGATCCTCTAAATGGGCTGCAATATCCACCAAAGCCAAGAGGCACACCCTTGCGTGAGTCCGCGTCATTTGAGCCATTAAGCGTGAAAATGTGAGCGGTCTGACCTGTAGGTGAGTTGCTTGGGGTATGAATAAAAAAATTGGTTATATTTCACCTATTTGCCCAGAAGCCCCTCATAGACGGATTTCCACCAAATTTTGCACAGCTGTAGAAGTCGTGGACATAATCACCTCTACCAGAATTTTTAGCGATTGGTTAAGGAACGTTGATTCTGTGGGGGTCAAAAATGAAGGGTTGACTAAGCCAATGGCTGTTGACACAGGGCTGCGCAACTGCGCTGCCTGTGATAAAAAATAATGTAGAAACATCGGCTAATATATAGCCCTTTCGACAAGCATGCCGCGCGGGCTAAATTATCTATCTTAACATTTGCTTGCGCCCTCGCCGGGCAGGAGTAAGCCTAGATGTTACCGCTGTAGGGTCAGCTCATCAGGGCAGACACAGAGGATGTTCAGCAAGCAACGTGTTGGGTCAGTGACCAACGTTGCTCTACACAGATGATCTTAGATCATCGCCTACCTTACAAATTATGAGGACAGTTGGCATCACGGACTGCAGCTGCAGTTCCTGCCCCGTAATCCAACTACCGGATGGTCCACACCAGTAACACCTTGGAGAAAACTACTTTTCACGACGTCAGCAGAGATGTCGCCAGCTCAGTCCAAGCTGAACGATCGTGTGAAGTGTAAGTTAAGTAAGTTAAGTTAAGTAAGTAGATTTATATAGCGCATAAAGTTATCAACCTCTAATGCGCTGCATGCGCTAGTATCGCGCAAACAGATATGTCTTCAGTAAACGTCGGTGTACCGTCGCAGCCTACGGCCGTGCTGAGAGCTTTCTTAATTTAGCGCATCTTTTTTAGCCTCTTTCGTGTATGTGTGCATGTGTGTTTTTAGTATCATTTATGGATGTATGTCTTGACTCTTTCTCATGTTCTTAGGCTATGGGCAGTTATTGGTGCTCGATGAGAACCTTTCTGTCCAGCTCGTCTCTAGCTGATTTCAGTGAATTCGTACTGTATGCATCGTATTGAGCGAAAATAAATACGACATAAATACGATCTTCATTCCGTTGCATATCGTAGTCGCGTGAGTTCCGGTTATTAGCCGTCCGATGGTGAATAGTCTTCCCGGTTGAAGGATCAATCGCCCAGTGCAAGGTCTCCCGGTGAACAGCGCGCAAAGGTCGTTTAGGTAAGTTCTGGACGCACCAAGATGTTAAGCGTGGTTTTACGGCCGACCCGACCGGAATAGGCGAAATCCTGTAGCCTATAGGCCCACTGTATGTAGTTTTTTTATCTGTAGTCTCTATAATCGTGATGGAATAGATACGGATGTTGAGGTGTCGGTCCGTGAGCGTCCGTAGTTTCCTGTTGACATCCTGTCGGCTGTTACATTAAATTCTCTTCTCGCCGACAAAAGTACGTAGAAAGTTTAACAGCTAACGAAATAAAGAAATTGACATAGGCCTACACCTACTTGAAATTCCTAAACGAAATTGTTACAAACAGGCGTTAAACACACTCAAAATAGTAAATACATTACTCGCATATTTACTTAATATTCGGGTATTTTGGTTGCAGCCGTGGCAACTGGCAAGTACATGTACGCCTAAACTATCACGGAAATTTTAATTCTCCCTGCATTTCACCAACCTCGTTCTAATTATCAGTGGCGTCAACGCGTCAATAACTCGTCTATCTCTCGGTCGATAGGCCCAACGGTGCAATTAATATAGGGATGTTGTTACTACAGACCGCTAATAGGAAGTACTAGGCCTACGAACTGTCAAATAGCCTAGTGCCATTTCCTAGCAAGGTCATTTATTTTCTGCAAGCCTTTTCGAATAAGAGTTGTATAGGCTAGCTTATAACAACTCAGACTGACTGAATCGATTGAGCTGAGGTTTAACGTCCTACTCGACACAAAATACATGTAGTACGTTTTGGAGATGCTCTATCCAGCAGCCAGTTTCTTGGGTAGTACTGAGAAGAACAGCTCTCTGATGACAAGATTTCAGCTGACAGAGGGCGTCGGGCGTTGCGATATCTGAGCTGATTGTTATCGCATGACGCGGTAGGAACGTGTACAGCAGAGCTACGCGCAATGTGATGCGAGTCGACGAGCACACACGTGGGAGTCAACAGAAGCTGAATCCAGCAGTTTCTGTTGCTCGAACACGCGATAGCATCACGTTTAAACACTAATCCTATTCTCATGCCATCGACTTCATATGACGGCCTGCCGAGTGCTGACTTCAGTTTTTTTTAGTTTAAAAATCTTGACACACCACTAATCTGTATCATATTCACATAGCGGTATATAGTCGCGCCTCTATGGGTGAATCGTGACTACTTCACTACGATTTGCGTTCCGCGTACTGGCAGCTTTCCCCCCTAACCATGCAAAATTTTGTGGCGATCGTTGAAAAAATGCCGGAGATATCCGCGATCGAAAATTTGTGCTCCCCGAAAAAGTGGGCCAAAGTTCACCAAAATCGCTTAAGACCTCCTACCCCCTAAGGCCTGCCATCATACCAAATTTCATCGAGATCGGTCAAACCAGCTTGGAGAAAAGCGTTACAGTAATTGGGCCTCGGACAAAAAAATTTTGTCACGGACGGACAGAAACGTGACTACTGAAGTCGCGACTCGAGGCGTGCGAGAGGCGCGACTAAAAATGAAGCAAGAAACTTGAGGTTCTACCTGCGAATGGCAAGTCGAGATGACAAAGCCCCTCTCCCAAAGGAGCGTGTTAGCATCACGTTACCTTTTCACTTCTCCCCTGGGAGGGGGGCGAAGTGATGTGTTGTGAAATAGGCCTATTGTCTGTCTGTCTGCTCACATACCTCGGAAACCACAAAACTGAACTACACCAATTTTTGTACGAGCCTACATATTCCTGTGGCCGTGGCTCAATCCTCCTCCAATGGCATTGCTATATTCCTGCTCTGATGCGCTATGTACTTCCGGTTTTGTGGATGACTATCTATTCACATATGATGGGCTCTATGTCCCAGTTATGGCTCAGTTAATAGCTCCTCGTATCTCAGTTCATGTAATGCTCTTCTTGATCCATGTTGCCTCATTACGAGTCTTTTAGCCTATAGTATAGTCTCGTGACTCTTGTCTGTATGTTATAATCTTTGGTTGGATTCGTAATGTAAGTAAATAATCTTAACAAGAAGCATTTGAAAAATTTTGGGCCCATTCGCTACTGCGAGCCGCGGTTACATTGCCAGTCACCAGGTGTCGCTAGACGCACGCCAGCTATAGCTATAGCGCAGGCGGCGTGCGATGTCCACAACGACGACCACGACAACGACAACGCGTGACAGAGGGGACCGCTATGGCCGCATGGAATGGGCCCAATCAAACTATCCACCTGATGAAAGTTTACAGGAAATTAATGTGATTGTGCATTGTATAGGCGACGGTCAAACGAAGTTTAGCGATGAATGCGGCCGGACGCAACGCCGCCATCACATCACTGATGGTCTGCTGTGGATTCATCATATGCTGGTCGCCCAACGAAATCGCGTTCTTTCTCAATTTCGCCGGCTACGCGGTCGACTTTTCCGGCTGGTTCTACCACCTGACTGTGGTGCTGGTGTTCACCAACAGCTGCATCAACCCTTTCATCTACGCCGCCAAGTACCGCGAGTTCCAGCACGGCGTCAGACGTTTGACGTCGAAACAAAACTCCGTGGTCTAGAAAACATAAGAAGTGTATTTTACTCCGGCAGTACATTTCAAAACCGTTTGGCCCTGACCTTTCACCTTAGGGTCAATGACTGACATGCACGTTTACCGAGTTTGGTGTTGCTCAAGCTGGTTTCCTTGTAGACAGCGGACAGACAAATAAACAGTGAACACCTCCCCACCAGGGGCGGTTCTAGCACATCCACTTTGGGGGCCAGTTGTCTCCATAGGAGGGTTGGTCACTGGAAAATTTTTGTCGGTCATATATACAAATATGCAGTTTTTGTCATAAGACCATCATATAATCACCAAATTTTCATCCAAGAGGCTCAGTTATTCACCAAAAATTTCATTTCAGTGCAGGGGCAGACCTCTGACTGGGGGGGGCACGCCCCCCCCCCTTAGAACTGCCCCTGCTACCCACCGTCCAACGCATTGGCTTACGTTTTTTTCCTACAGGCACCAACACACTTTTTGGCGTTTTGGGGGCTACAAACCTGCCTGAAATTTCTCACAGCTGCACACAGTGACATACCAATTCACATCTGTTACTACAAAAATGGTTAAAATATGTGCAGTGCACTATAGGCCTAAGGGTCTAAAGGCCACATTGCATTCCAGACACTTTGGCGCCATTTGGCAGAACTACTGGCACTATGGACCCCAATTTTTTGTCTGATCAAAAATTCCCTCAATCCTCCCTCAGTTATATTCCGAGTTTTATCTAAATCAGTTCAGGTTTGGTATTGGTACAGTATAACTGAAAAACCTTTTCATAGCCCCAAAGTCAGTGAATAGCTCTTCAAGCCTACAATAAAGAAACCAAGCATTGCTTGTAATTAGTCTGTACGCGTCTTGTGTTCTGCCTTTGGCAAAACAAAGTGTTTATTAGTACAAAATGCACTGGTGACACTGTACGGTGGCAATTTTCATAGGCAAGCGAAATGCTTATGACGCAAATATTATCACACATTAAAGAACACGTATTCAGCATTCTCCCTCCACATGAACATGACATACCCAACAAATATCCTATCATATTACACGCATGAAGTATAAAAGGCAAACAAGGAAATGTAAACGGTGAGTGACTATTTCACTGATCTGTGTTCTACGGTAATCACATGCTAGGCAAGTCCACCAAGTCTCGAAAACAAAAACGCAAGTCGTTGATATTGCTTGGTGTACTTTGTCCTACAAGTCAAACTCAACTATAGTAGGCCGGTCACTCAGCACTGTTAAAGCACTTTTTGATCGACGTAATCATTTTATATCTCATCTGACACAAATATAATCGCTTAGCGTGGTACTGAAGAAACTGAACTTAACACATCAGAAGTAAACGTTCGCCAATAAACCAACAGATATTGTAAGTAACATAAATGAAACATATGCAAAACTAAATTTGTTAGTCAAGTACAATCTTCAGTCTGGAAACACAATGTGCCTTCTCTTACAGCTTCAAGGTTCCCTTGGGGGCAACAGTCAAATACTCCCACCTTGGCAAATGTCACATCAAAGGTCACGTAAGAGGATAGTGCCAGAGCAAAAACACGATCGGACTACTCGAAGGCTGGAAAATGTCCCTTGCAGGGGTCGAGAGCAGGGTTTTTTTTAACGTGGCAGTTATGCACAAAGGTGCAGTTATAAATAAATTTGTGCAGCTGTGAACATGTATTTGGGCAGCTATAAGTGCATTTTGTTTAAATTTCCCATGCACGATTCGTCTGATTTTAACTGAATGTGTTGATTTTTGAGTCAGTCGGGAAAACAAAAAGCAAGGTTTGTGCAGTTCTAAAACATTCCGTAGAAAAACCCGTCTAAACTACTGTTAACCTTAGGACAGGGGGCAGACAACCCAGTGCTGAGGCCATATCAAATCAGCCCAATACATGCCAAGCAGGCAAAAACTGCTGAATATTGTACCGTAACAAAAAGATCGACATTACACGACATCAAAACACTGTATATTTTACAGGACAGTGGCATTTCAAAACTGAACATCCGTGATCATTATCAGTCTGAAGTGCGGAATCACTTTGCATAAGACGAGAACGGATGCATTACGCATAATCACTGAGCGCAGCGTCACAAAATACAATCATTTCTCACTTTATACAATATATTTACAAAAACTGGCCTAGCTGTCAGATGGATGCAACAGATTCTCATCAGTAAACAAACTGCAGTATCATCAAATATCATAGAAAAAGTTATCGGCTTCGATGCTGCGCGGGAAGTCACTGAGGCAAATGCAACCTGATTTGACATATTCTCCACTCTGCTCGAAGCCCTATCAATAAACATTCAAAGGTGTTACACAAAAATCATAACATAAATCATTAATATCTTAGTTACAATACATGAAAGATCTTCATTCATCAATAGCTATAGTACAACAGAGAAGTTTATAAATTACTTTATCTCTCACTTAAGCTCCAGTTCGAAACTGAAGTTTTAAACTGCAGTGCAGTTAAACTAGAAAAGTACTGAACTAACAACTAAAATGTCCAAGATGACTATGTAGGAAAGACAGTGGCAAGAAGTGCGTCTTCAAACGTGATCTAGCGAGGATGCTGAGGTGATACGGTTCCCACTCTTTGGAAGAAAAAAATCCAGGACTTTACCAGTTTTCCAGCCTAAATTTTCAAGAATTTCCTATGTGCTTTCAGTCATAGTTCACAGATGAAATGTATAAAATATGAGACATTCATCATTGACGTTCAGCATTCATTCCTATGTAACATGAATTAACTTGTACACGATACAGCCGTTACAGTGTCAAAACCAGCATAAACTGACTTATCATACCAAAAATTCCAGGTCTAACATAAAATTCCAGGAGTTTTCCAGGTTTTCCACGTGAGTGGGAACCCTGTGTAAGGCAGACTGTTCCAGGTACAAGCATGGTAGCAGTCTGAAATGCCTCACGAAAGATGAAAAGACAATCAGTGAAAGTCCACTTTCAAACCAATGCTCCAATTAACTTCAGTTGAAAACCAGTGTTCGATCTAAAGTTTGGTTCCAAACGAGAGGTCAATATCCGGTTTTAATTTCAGTCTTTAATTACAAAACTAACATGCATTGTCACTTTACTGATTTATATTACATGCAATTAGGTTTTAAATGGAGTTTGTGTTTAAAAACCTAGTTTAAAACTTACATTACGTTCAAAGCTAAAGTCATCTGACGATAAACATGCATCTTAAAGGGCATCTGCCTGTAAAATGTATGTCAGCAACTGTTTTTGTACAGGCTTTTAGGGGTCAGTTAAGATGGCCAAACATGTTACCAATCAGAAGGATTAAACAAAAGCAAAGCAAAATGACAGTGACAAAGTAGCATTGATCTATAATATCTCAATAACTAATTACTAATACTAAACCATGGTCTAGGGGCAGATGGTGAAAGAGTGAGGCCAAGCCACTGTTTGAATCAGAGCTTTAAGTTTCCTGCTGGATGGGTGATAGGAAAGGAATCAAGCCAGTAAGAAGTCCATGCCACTTATCCCCCAAAGATTCACTTCCAGATCAGACCGAGGAGATAACCGAGAGCAATCAGCTAACCACTACACACGGCTATCAAAACGAACAGTGATGGTATTACCTAAGGTTTAGAAGATGAGCTGTTCTCTGTGATGTCTGTTGTTATGCTGGTTACGTTGGTGTCACTTTCCAGGCTGTTCCTGTCCAAACCTGAATGCACAAAATAAATTATTCATAAGCAAATATCAAAAACAATTTCTTAATTTAGCAGTTACAAAACCACACAATGTGACCAAAAGCAACAGTTTGATAACTGAAGTTGCAGCAAAATTCATCAAATACATTTAAGCATTACACAAATAATTAAACACAAAGTAAGTCATTTTAAATACACTAAGTATAGTGTACCTATGTAAAAGCGAGCAATTTCATAACAGCATATCAAAACATTTATCGTGTCTGGTGGCTTGGCCTAGTGGTAATTTTGTTATCAACAAAGTTATTCTATGTCAGATATGTCCAAAGTTTTCTGATTAGCAGGCAAATTCTTCAGTCTGCCACAAGGCTACAGACCTCACCCAACTGTTCAGGAAAACTAGAAGCTAACTGCAAGTTTTGAGCAAATAATATTACACCATAACACATGCTAACTAAATAAAGACAACAATTATTAACAGGAAAAATTCTCCAATAATGAAATTACAGTAGACTGTTTTTCGGCCATCACAGTTGCCTTCAGCTTCAATACAGACGCATGGTTAAAAAGTATGGGCAGGACTAAATGGAAAGAGAGACTTGTGTTATTTTTAGCTGATACTGAGCGACTGCTAAGTCTTCCAAATCTGTCACAGTTAGATTTAATGTTAGTCATAGCAGAGAAACGAAAATCTCAGACATCTTTCTGTGCTGCTAAATACTGTTACTGCTTTCCTACAACACTTAGTGGGTGAGTCGACAGTCGTGTGGTTAACGCACTCGATTTACGAATCAACGGTCATGAGTTTGAATCCCGGGCCGTGCGCTATTGAGCAACAACCTTATGCAAGTAGTTCACACCCGCTTGTCTAGCAGGTCACAGGGGTCTAGGGTTTGTGTAACTGGCTGTGGTGTCAGTACACTTATCGTGACAGCCAAATGTTGCAATACGCAGTCTTGGGCACGCGCTGCTGCACCCTTCCCGCAGTGCCCAGGTCGACTCAGTCTTACACCTTCTGTGGGATGGTAAAATGAGTATCAGCTGTTAAGCCGAATAATAATAATAAATGGCGACAACGGACGTAGATGGTAGCTGCTATCTATCGGCAGACTGACATCCCAAGTCAGTTGGCCTGGATGAGGGTTGCGGGCAACTTGGCACTAAGTCTGCATTCATCAAATGAACTGGTGAACTCTTGCAATGGTTCCGAGCCATGATAATAGTGCCATAAAAATATAAATAGTCTCCTAGTATTATTATTATTATTATTATTATTATTAGAAGTTTAGGTAACTATGCAAATCTGCTGGCATTGTGGCATTCACATACGTCATTGACAAGTATGTATGTACGTAAATAAGGAAGTATCCACGGTACCAATAAGTAAACATTTTGGACAAGATAAATACTCAAAATTACGGTAATACTTAACATTTTTACAGTAAACTGGAAAAAATAAGAAATTCAAATTATCTTTACGTGCTTGTGGGCTGCATGGGCTGTTGTCGGGACAGCACTGCTCTCTATGTTGAGCCTGGTATGTACTCGGACAGGTAACCATTTGCAGGTACACTGTCTTAGCATGCAACCAGCCACTGAAACCACCCTCGGTGGGATGGAAGAAAACTACTGGCCAAGTGGAAGTGTTCTGCAGCCAGAAAGATAACCATGGAACTTGTATCACACCGTCCATGCATCACATACTCCGCAGCATATCCACCCGCGAGCTCAAGACCTAAGGACGAGAGATAAGCACCTTGCCTACATTCCTCTACGGAGTATGGCACTCTTTATCCTTATTCATTTACATCACTATACTGCAGGCATTCGGCACCATAGATATGCCTGCAAAGATCATAAAACACTTGCGAAGAGACAAATATACCGCAGGCTTCCAACGTTGACTCGAGATTAGCGGCCTCTTTCTGTTTCATTCGTCGTCGTCGCTCCTCTTGAAGCTGTTTCTTTGACCGTGGAACCTCTCCTTCCTCCTGCAAATTGTAAGACAACTAATAGACAATTAAACAAGCCCACTGACTGTCTCGTCTACCAACCAAAAGTGTCAAACCACTGATTCCTGCCACGTACGAAAACCACAGGTCTCATCCTTATCCTTTATTGATCCAATAATTCTAGAGAGGAAGGATATCATTCTATCTTTACTCTGCTCTCCGATGCCAGAATCCTCCATTACATTAAACCATATTAATATGGTACCTAAAAGCTTTAAATACGCATTAATGCTATGACAGACATAACTGTTTTATTGCGCATTTTTAATAGGCCTACTGACATAATCCACTCTGTTTTTGCAGCACGGAAGATAATAACAAAATTTAAAGCAGTTGTAAAGTGTTAGCAAATTGAATAAGATGATCATAATAGGCATCAGTGTACCGGCTTCTTTGCCTGCTGCTGCTGCTGCTGCTGCTGCTGCTGCTGTTTGTCTTTCTCGTCTTTTTCAGCGATGCGCTCTTTCAACAGTTTCTTCTTGTTCTTCTGTCGGCCGACAGCTGCCAAATCACAGTTACAGTTAAAGGTGAAAAATACAGAAAGCGTAACTACAGGCCTACTGGACCCACAGTATCTAAATACTGGTGACAATGACAATTTATAAAATTACAGAATTATATTAGCATGACTAGAATCAGTCACTGTTTTAAATTTCACTTGACACCAGCATAGAAACATGACCACCGTGCACGAAAGCTATGGCTATAACATTTAATAACTGATTTTTTTCAAATGCTTGGTTTCAATATTCTCATATGTCTGCCAAACAAATTTACCATGACCTATCATGGCAAATATTATAAGACTTAATTTTTAAAACGTTTGTTATTCAAGTACTGCAAATAATAACAGTAACAGTAAAATATCAGCAGAAAGTGAGTTAACCTGGTTTGTTCACTTCATGCTTATCACCGTCAGCAGTCTATTGCATCACCACATCATCAGTCCAACAATGCAACATTTAATACTAACAACAATACTGTTTCGAAAAGCATTTTCCATTATCTGGATCCCTTTTTTTCTTCCTTTGCTTGTTCTGCTGAAAAAGAACTTTTGCTAGACAAGTGGCACAAGTTTTTGATACAAGTTAGATGTCCTTCCGGTCACCTAAACACTAAACAGAACACTGTCAAAGTACAGAAAGGAAAAACAATGACCAAAGCCAGAGAAAGTCATCCACTGGGCTCAATCTTCAGCAACCACCAATCTTGTCAGTGAAGCAGTACTCCTTTTATGTCAACTCAGAGATGTTAGTACCACATACATTATTACTAAGAAAATTGAAAAGGATGCAAATGCTGCACATCTGCTTCTACTACTGTGTAACCCTTGTAATTTTTGTTGTACTTCGAGTACAGATTGATTATAATTAATCTGTGAAACTACAATTAGTTTTTATTTAAGTGGTTTTCTTTCCACGGTTACTCCAGGTTAGGCCAGATCTCCAAACCTTTGCATTGGACTTCCCGCTGTCAAAGCACTAAAAAGAGTTTATAGCAGTGGCATCACCCACAGCAGCTTATCCTTTCTTGATCCATCGACTCATGTTGGATGCAATGCCGCACCATTCATGCCATCTCTCTCGTGCCAGTACCATCCACTGAATTTAAATAAATGTAACTACTGAATTTTGTGCATTCTCATACAAGTTATAATTAGCAAGACACCCTAACATTAACGCTATCAACCGTCGGTGGAGTATAATATCATCATGCAGAAAGTAAAAATGGTAACAGGTTCTTACATTGCACCGTGTGATCACAATGCACAAACGTCACAGACAGACGGACAGACAGACGGACAATGGCATCATAGCATAAGCGCGAGATGTATATATTACATATCGCGCTAAAAATGGTAACAGTTTCTTACATTAGCAGCGTCTTCTTCCTCGTCCTCGCCGTCCCACTGATCTCTTGGCACCGGTTTCACATCTCTGGGTTCAAAGTTAGCATCATCTTCAACAATCACAATAAAATACATCCGGGACCCACAAAACTACCTGAAACCAGGTTTCAAACTACCCGAAAGCTACCCGAAAATTTTTAAGGGACAGTAAAAATTATTCGGGAGAAGAAACTGTGAAAAAGAATTTTAACAGGACCAATTCAAAACATAAACCGAAACATCACCACAGCCAGTACTGCAATAAATATGTAAACAATTTGCTGAACTCTACATTTGCTGTGTGTAATGTTACGTGACACATTACATTATGTGCTGAATGCTGGTCACCAACAGAAAATTGAAATGTTGTCAACAATCTTTATTTACTTTTCAACGTACATTTTATTACTTCAACAATATTATTAATAACACTTTAACATAATACTCAAGCGTTAATTAACAAAACTTACAAAAGCATCATATATTTAAAATTCAAATATTCGTCATGAGACCCGTATGTTAGCTTAGCCTACTCGCCATAAGTGCGTCTGTTTCAGCCCTTTCGGGTCCCAGTTGGGGACCCGGGATTGACGGTTTGGGTCTCGGGATTCAAAGTACCCGGGTATTAACATCCCTTATCTTGAACTTAAAACCGTGCAAAGCACTAACCTTAACGCTACTACCCTAAACCTTACCTACTGAACCTGACCATGACTGCTGATGCCGTGATCTCAGTGATGTGTGAAACTATACGAACTAGGCTGCTGGTAGTTGACGATAGGGTGTCGCTAGTTTAGTACTCCACCGGCCACACTAGGCCTGGGGGACTGAACTCCAGTGAAATGATACTGTTAGATTATCTTTCACTTAAGAGTGAAGCCGGGACCGTTAAGATTGGTGGGCTATAGCTGTAACAGTGTTAAGCCTAGCCATATGAATTTTATAACATTCTTACGCGGAAAACACTTTTCAGTATAAACAGCATTTATTTATTTCAGTTCATTAATTTCAGTTCATTCAGAAGTCCTGATACCCGTAAGATACGGATTTCGATAAAAACACGCACGAATAAGCTACAGCTTTACTAAGACTGACTGGCTGAACGTAATTAAATGTGCAATGCTCTTCGACGTTAACTGTTTATAATGTTTAAATCAAAAAATACCCCATTCTTCGTCAGACATATCACTTTTGTTGATGTTATTGTTGTTACTGTTTACTTCCGGTGCGCCATTTACTCACCGAAAATGACCCAGTAAAAAGTCTTACGCGTACTTCTGTTCTGCGCAGTTCTGTGTAGTGTTGTGTAGCCTATTTGAACTGACAGATGTAGAAGTGATAATATCATCTGTACGTAAGACAGTTCCACCTGTTGATAACTCTGTAGGAAAAGAAGTACTATTGTTTATGTTTATCTGTGCTACAACGTTGCTTTATTAACTTGAATGAGTGACCTATGGTTCGACCACCTTCATCCAATTCAAAGAACTTCGTTAGTGTCAGTTCTTTTGCATAGTTTAAATACCTCAATTAGTTCGGCTATCCCGTAGTTTCTCTAAGCGTTGCATTACATTGCGGTGCGGTCCCGTGCGGAGCTGCGCGCAGCGCAATGCACTTCACTGCACCTGGTTTGAAAGTCAAACACTCATGTGTATGCTCTTTGCAAACGTGCCAATGTTATCATAAGTCTAATCATTCTTGCCGTAATTTATTTCGCACACGAAAGTCTGTAGAATTAAAAAATATATAAAATAATGTAAAAGTATCAGGGCAGTGCACGGAAAGGATCACCAGCGCAAGCAGCAATGCAGGCGAAAACAATGCTATACGGCTTACTGCCGGCGGCAATTTACAGATTTAATTACATAAATAATGTTTTTTTCAAGTTTCTAGACTTTCAAACCAGATGCGGTGAGGTGCGTTGCGTTGTACGCGATACCGCACGGCACTGCATCGCAATGTAATGCAACGCATTCATGAAGTGCGATGAACCTTTAGTCGCTGAATTATTCGCCAATATGCACAGAAATCCAAATGTTTAGTTCATCGCTTCATATTATGGGCTATAGGCCCCTACCAATACCATTTTGGTAAACCAATGAGCTCCTCATTAGGCCTATTCATGACAATTAGTTTATGGCTCTGTATACTGCACATATTTTCCTTTGTGCATACCATTACGATTTAATAGCTAACATTTTATCAGAGATTGACCATAGGCTCGAAAATAAGAAAAGTTACCATAATTTAATTTGCACACATGAAACCAAACATGTACGTATAGTACGTACAATCTGTTCTCGTTGAAGCTTATAGGCCCTATTCGTACTTTTTTTCGCTGTTAAAAATACTGTGCACTGCATGTTAATGTAGGCCTATAGCCTATATATGATTTCTGTCCAGAATCCTATATTACATCCTATATTATATCCTAGAGTGATGGATCGGTCCCCGCATCCCCGTTGCTATGTAATAATCACCGTGCTGCGTTCTGAGCTCTAACAGTGGCGCTGTCGGTGTGCGGAGTCAAGAATGGGCCGTCCGCTGTACTATCACATGCCGCCATGTCGCCAGGAGCATGGACAGCGATATAGCCTACTGGTGGCCACACGACGCTGGAAACCGGGTGAAGAAGTGTAAAGTCCCAACTGAACTGGTATTTGCACGTCTAAACCGCAAATTTGAACACTGGCAAAATGTTTTCGGTGACCGCGGCCTACGTTCAGACACCCCTACTCCCCCAATGGCTCCCAAGTGGATGTGTTACGCTCATGGGCGCCGCCAGGCATGGGCAATGGTGGAGCACTTCCCCCCCCCCGTTCGGAAATGCGCAAATGGGTCATGAACCATAAAATGCACGTTTTTTGGCTTTATAGTAGACACATTTCTCACAACCAGAGCGTGTCCTGCCCCTGAAATATACTAAAAACACATTTGTGGCCGGGAGTACGCCCCGGACCCCACTTGGTGAGCGCACGACGCTTCTCCACCCCCTAGTCGGCCTAGACTCCACCTCTCTTGGCGCTGGGCGCCTCGATTTTTCCAGCCTCTGCAAAAAACTCTGGCGGCACGCATGGTTACGCTGCCGATGCATGTTAGAAATGTTGTCGAGTTCTCGAGGAGTAGACGCGTCCGCAGTCCAACCACCTGTGCACCGAGCATCATCAACTCAACTCAACTCAACGAGTATAAACGGACGCAGGTGCTAAACACCTCAATGTCCGTATCAATATAACACAA
>Ga0209782_1000567_pt1 | contig 16696 bp, 21 predicted proteins | sample WorMetmaBAHAMAS1_FD_187390 | JGI IMG/M metagenome (GOLD analysis project Ga0209782, IMG submission 187390) | Marine gutless worms symbiont microbial communities from Max Planck institute for Marine Microbiology, Germany - Inanidrilus... | ecosystem: Host-associated > Annelida > Digestive system...
CTTGCCCGTCAGGCCCGGGCGCGTCGAACGGCGCGAGTTCGAGTACACCCGACACGGCACCTGTACCCTCATCGCCAGCTTCAACGTCGCCACTGGCGCAGCGAGCGCAGACATCGGCGAAACGCGTACCGAGGGGGATTTCGCCGCCCATCTCGCGGCACTCGTGCAACAACCGCGAATGCACCTGGCGATGGACAACCTCAACACCCATTACTCCGAGTCGGCGGTCCGCTTAGTGGCAGAGCGCATCGGCTTCGCCCAATTTTGCTGGTTGTTATTTCGAGCGTAGCGAGAAATCCTAGGCGCTGAGGACTTTTGCCAAGCCGAAGATCCCTCGCTACGCTCGGGATGACAGGGATGGTTTTAACAGTAAATCTTGATGAAACGGAGTACTAGAGCCCTCGATCATCCTGCACAATTTCAACCAAGATATCATCGGGGTCACGTAAGAAAAAGTAATCAATTTCGGTATGACCTCTTGTTATTGCCGCGTCATTGATGAGACCCTTTTCGATCAAGGCGTCTTTTGCCTCAGTAATTGATTTCACCTTCAAGGCGAAATGTTTGACGCCAATTTGGGGCAGATCCACACCAAACTCTTTGGTAGTTTACGGAGCGGCCTGCGGGCTCGGGTAGCAGAACATTTCTATGAAGGCAGAACCTGATTTCAAGTGTGCGATCTTTAAAGATCGGTCTTCTGCCTGCCGTTCATAAACCTTCTTGGACCCAAGTGCGGAATAGAATTCTACAGACAATTCGATGCTCTCAACACTTAATGAAACATGGTGAAAGCTAAACCCTATGGTTACCTCATCGCAAAAGTAATAATATGCTTAATTTTTTTCGGCTTATCGCTAAACTTCAATCAATGCGTAAGGAGCGAAGGGAAACCCGGCTGCAAATGAATGCGAGCAACAATGAAGAAGCGGTCGAGTTCGTCGCCGATACTGCCCTTGCGCAGCTTCAACCGCGTGGACACCCGATGAGGCAACGACAGCGCGCGTTGGCGGGTGAAAGCTTCGGGATGGATGCGGGCGAGGTCGGCAAATTCCGCGGAGGACAAGAAATCCTTTAGGGGCGTATAAATTTTTTCAAACTTGACCGATTAACTTGGTTTCTGTTGCGGTGGGGTGGAGCGGTTTTGGCCTGAGAGCCATCGTTGACTCCTTGTGGTGGTTGAAAACGAAAAATAGTATAGCAAATACAGCAGATTACGTGTTAACTCAATGGCATTGACGTAGAATCTCCTCGATCGGTTTCTGTAGGAAACCACAGATCGCGCGGCACGATACTTCAGCGGTGGCTGGTTGGTGCCACTTGGCCGGCACCTCGGTTATGCCGAGTAGCGCCGTTTCCGGCAAGCAAGCACCGAACGGTATTTGCCACCGCACTCCAAAGCCGCCAAAGGTTATGTTCCCGAAAAAATTTATCCCCGCCCCATCCTAGCCACTCCCGTATTATGATTCCAACTCCGAGTCGAGGTCCCCTGAAGAGTAACAACGCTATCGAGGAGGTTGGACATGGCGAAACATTTCATGGTGCTGCCGAGCAAAGACGTGGGCAGGATCCGGTTGGTAACGGTACCCGAAGACATGTCGCCTCACGAGGCCTATCGGTCCGTCACCGGTCTGATCGCCGAGGTCGAGCACACCGAGGAGGATCACTGGGTGGAAGATGTGCTGGATCTGCTCGAAGAGCACGGCTTTGAGAAGGTAGACTTCGTGCTGGGGCCACCGCTGGACTAGTACCCCGTTTCACCTTTAAATCCCCCCGAAAACATGACCTTATAGGTTGGGCAAAGCCGGGAGCGCCGGCGTCGGAGCGCCCAATGATCAGTTGTCAGGGGGCAGTTGTCAGGTATCAGCCTTCCGCCCCCTGATAACTCACAACTACCACTGCGGCAACTTCTCGATCGATTAAGATATTGGCTCTTTATGGATTCCAGACTGATCGAAGGGGACGGCGGTCCGTAGCACTCTGACTGACGACAGAACAGGCAGTCTTTCCCGTCTGGAATCCATAAAGAGCCAAGATATTTATACGCGCTCGCCCTGCCACCGAACCTACTCGCCTCACAGTACCTGACTGACAATATCGACAGCCCCTAGAGGAAATCCCATGGCGAACTCGTCGCTTTTTCTGGCGTCGAAATCTCCGAGAAGGCGGGCGCTCCTGGAGCAGATCGGCATTCGGTTCGAGGTCATCGATATCGAGGTGGATGAGGCCAGGCGGCCCGGCGAAGCCCCTGACAGCTATGTGCTGCGCCTGGCCCTGGAGAAGGCGCGGGCCCGGGCCGGTCAGGCCCGGGTGGAGTCACCGCACTGTCCGCCAGTGCTACGGCCGTAGTTGTCGGGGATCGTATTCTGGGCAAGCCGAGCGATTGCCCGGACGCTGCCGCTATACTGCGGTTGCTCTCCGGACGTACGGTACGCATCAGGTATTGAGGAGCGGAGTCGCGCTGGTGGGCGAGCACGAGCGCGAGGCCCTCAGTGCCAGCGAGGTCCGTTTCCGCGCGGTGAGTGCGCAGGAGGTGGGCGCCTATTGGGAGAGCGGTGAGGTCTGTGACAAGGCCGGTGGCTATGCCATCCAGGGCCTGGGCGGCCCTGTTCGTGGCGGACCTGAGGGGCAGCTACTCGGGGGTGATGGGGCTGCCGCTGTTCGAGACCGCGCGCCTGCTGGCCGCGGCGAGCATCGACTGCCTGGCCTCTCCACGCCAGGCGACGAAATTCGAGGTAACAGGGGCTTGAGCGAAGAAATCCTGGTCAATGTGACGCCTCCGGAGACCCGAGTCGCGGTGGTGGAAAACGGTGCCGTGCAGGAGATCATCATTGAGCGCGCCGACCGCTGCGGATTAGTAGGGAATATCTACCAGGGCTGTATCTGCCGCGTCCTGCCCGGTATGCAGGCCGCCTTCGTGGATGTCGGGCTCGAGCGGGCCGCTTTCCTGCACACCTCGGACATCGCCGACGCGGAGGGGACGCCCCGCAGCGAGCATATTCACGAGGTCGTCGGTGAGGGCGATGAAATCATGGTGCAGGTGGTCAAAGACCCCCTAGGTACCAAGGGTGCCCGACTCACCACGAATATTTCCATTCCGTCCCGCTACCTGGTGTTTATGCCGACCCTCAACACGACCGGGGTTTCCCAGAAGATTGAGGATGAGGAGGAACGTAAGCGGCTGCGGGATATCCTGCAGCGCTTCGTAGACTCAGGGGACGTGCAGGGGGGGGGGTTCATTGCCCGCACGGCTGCCGAAGGGGTGAGCGAAGAGGGCCTGGTCAAGGACATGGGGTTTCTGACCAAGCTGTGGCTCGGCATCCGGGAACGGAGTCGGTCTTGTGAGGACATCGGGATGGTCCATGATGACCTGCCGCTGGCCCTGCGCGCTCTGCGCGATCTGGTGGGACCGGAGGTGGAAAGGGTGCGGGTCGACTCGCGTTCCATGGTCGAGCGAGCGCGTACCTTTGCCGCCAAGTACATCCCGGACATCGCGGCCCGTATTGAGTACTACCGGGGAGAGCGCCCCCTGTTCGATCTCTATGGGGTGGAGGACGAAATCCGTAAGGCGCTGCAGCGCAAGGTGCAGCTCAAGTCCGGCGGCTACCTGATCATCGATCAGACCGAGGCCATGACCACTATCGATGTGAACACCGGCGCCTTCGTCGGTCACCGGAATCTGGAAGAGACCATCTTCAAGACCAACCTGGAGGCGGCCCAGGCCATCTGCCGCCAGCTGCGTCTGCGCAACCTTGGCGGTATCATCATCATCGACTTCATCGATATGAGCGACGACGAGCACAAGCGCCAGGTGCTCCGCGCCCTCGAGAAATGCCTCGCCAGGGACCACACCAAGACCCACATCACCGATGTGTCCACCCTGGGTCTGGTGGAGATGACCCGCAAGCGTACGCGCGAGTCCCTCGAACACATCCTGTGCAAGCCCTGCACCTGCTGCGGCGGTCGTGGAACCCTGAAGACCGCCGAAACTACTTGTTATGAGATCTTCCGCGAGATCCTGCGCGAGGCGCGTCAATTCGAGGTGGAGACCCTGCTGGTCCTAGCCTCTCAGGAGGTGATCGACCGTCTGCTGGACGAGGAATCCGGACACCTGGCCGAGATCGAGGAGCTTACCGGCAAGCCCATCCGGCTCCAGGCCGAGGCACTCTATACCCAAGAACAGTATGATGTGGTTTTGATGTAGATCCCTGCGTACACTTTACTCTGTGCCCTCGGCGTCTCTGCGATTATCCTGCGACCCGACCAGGGCGAAAATTAGGGTCCCGATGTGAGCGTGTCAGGCGATGAATCGACCGGTCATGATCCCGCTCCGGTCCGGCTGGTGGTAGCCATCTCGTCCCGGGCGCTGTTCGATCTCGGGGCCTCGCACCGGGTGTTTGAGACCGAGGGCGTCGAGGTCTACTGCCGGTATCAGATCGAGCATGAGGAGGACGTGCTGAAGCCGGGAGTTGCCTTTCCCATGGCGAAGAAGCTCCTGGTGCTCAACCAGCGCCTCGGCGAGCGCGGTCAGGTGGAGCTAATCCTGCTGTCGCGCAACAGCTCGGATACCGGACTGCGGGTTTTCAACTCCATCCGTCATTACGGGCTCGATATTACCCGCGCCGCCTTCACCGGGGGCTGCAGCCCGTACAGCTATGTCTCCGCCTTCGGGAGCCATCTCTTTCTCTCCGCCGATCCGACCGATGTGCGCATGGCCCTGGATGCGGGTTGCGCGGCAGCCACTATTCTGTCTCTCGGCCGCTTCTCGGGAGACGATGAGGCGCAACAGTTACGCATCGCCTTCGATGGGGATGCGGTGCTCTTCTCGGACGAGGCGGAGCAGGTCTACCGCAGGCACGGGTTGGAAGTCTTCAATGCCGCTGAACGCGCCGCCGCCCACGAGCCGCTCCAGGGGGGGCCTTTCAAAGATTTTTTGGTTGCGTTGCATGAGATCCAGAACCTGTTCCCGGCGGACGATTCCCCGTTACGCACGGCACTGATTACCGCCCGTGGTGCGCCGTCCCACGAGCGGATCATCCGGACGCTGCGGGCGTGGGGGATCCGCATCGACGAGTCTCTGTTCCTCGGTGGCCTCGACAAGAGGCCTTTTCTCAAGGCATTCAACGCCGATTTCTTCTTCGACGACCAACGCTCCCATTGCGATGCTGCCAGTTCCCTGGTGGCGACGGGCCATGTGCCGCACGGGGTTGCGAATGAGTGATGAGTGATGAATGCGGAGTGATGGGCTTTGCCCGTGGGTACGGGGAACAATTGGCCTGGTTCATTCGTCATTCACGAATAGAGGGCATTCAACATCCGGCTGCGGTAATGGCTCACCAGATCGCTCTGTTCCCCGAGCATGGCAAAGACTGTGAGCATACCCTTACGGCCGGCGTCATCCTTGAAGGTACGGTCCTGTTTCATCAGCTCGAGGAGCTGTTCCAGGGCCCCCTCGAAATCGCCGCTCACCACCCGGTGGGCCGCAAGCCGATAACGAGCGTCACTATCTTTGGGATCCTTCTCCAACCTGGACCTGAATTCTGCTTCCGATGGCGAATCGGCCTGAAGCGCCGCGAAACCGACGTGTCCCTTCAGGTTCACAGCCTCGGGATCGTCGGCCAGCTCCCGCGGTAAGTCATTGAGAATCGCCTGAGCGCCCTGGGGATTACCCGCCGCCGCTTGGATGCCCGCCTCGACCAACCGGACTCGGGTGTTCTCCGGGTCCGCTTGCCGCACCTGCTCAAGCGCCCGGGTCGCACCCGCCAGGTCACCGCTGCTCAGAAATCCCCGGGCCTGCGCCAGAAATCGGTCCGACTCCCGGGGGAGGTGGCGTTCCAGAAACTTCCGCACCTGGGATTCGGGCAGGGCACCCATGAACTGGTCGACCGGCCGCCCGTCTTTAAAAAGCTGTACCGTCGGCAGGCTGCGAATACCATAGTCGACGGCAAGCGTCTGTTCCTCCTCGGTGTTCACCTTGGCTACCAAGAGCTTCCCGCCGTAGTCGTTTGCTATGGACGCGAGTATCGGCATCAACATCCGGCAGGGTGCGCACCAATCGGCCCAGAAATCCACCAACACCGGGCGCTCGTAGGAGCTCTCGACGACGACACGCTGGAAGCTTTCGGCCGTGACCGCAATTACGTGGGGTGAGTCCGCCATTACCTTCACTGCTCCTGATTTGGAATCTTGCTCAAAGCCCGTAAATAGGTATGAAATCGTCTGAATCAAGCGGGCGCGGCGTTCGAGGTCGAGCACCGTTCTCGCCCTGGAGCTGAAGGATACCGAAATGTCGAACCCTCTCCATGTCGTTTGTCCCGAATGCGACGCGGTCAATTATGTCCCGCCGAATCGTCTCGGCGCGGGCGCCAACTGTGGAAAATGCGGAAAGTGCCGTGCGCCGCTCTTTTCCAGTGTGCCTCTGGTCCTGGATGAACGTCGGGCTGCACATCACATTGAGCACAGCCGGTTGCCCCTGGTGGTCGATTTCTGGGCACCCTGGTGCGGCCCCTGCCGGGTGATGGCGCCGGCCTTCGAGGAGGCCGCGCGGGTGCTGGAGCCGTGGGCGCGTCTGGCAAAGGTCAACACGGAGGAAGCCCAGATCATGGCCACCCGACTCGGTATTCGCAGCATTCCGACCCTCATCCTCTTCAAAGATGGCCGGGAGGTAACCCGGACCACCGGTGCCCTGGATGCCGACCGTTTAGTGGCCTGGATTCGGCAATGGCTATAAACGACGTGCTTCCGGCTCTAGATCGGGATGCACGGGAGTCCGGGCAGCAAGAGAATGACGGCGCGCGCATCCGGCTCCATGGTCAAGCGGCTCAGGTTGCCTTCGGGCGGCGTATCGCCGAGTATCTTCGCCCTCCCTGTGTGACCTACCTGCAAGGTGATCTGGGAACCGGCAAGACCACACTCGTGCGCGGCATTCTGCGCGGATTCGGCCACACCGGCCCGGTCCGTAGCCCTACCTACACCTTGCTCGAGCCCTACGAGCTCGCTGCCGTGCACCTCTATCACCTGGATCTCTACCGACTCGGTGATCCGCAAGAGCTCGAATATCTGGGTCTGCGCGACCTGCTGAATGGTCAGGGCCTGTTCCTCGTGGAATGGCCGGAGCGAGGGCAGGGCGCTTTACCGCCGCCGGATTTGACCATCCGCATTGAACATGCGGGAGAGGCTCGTAGCCTCAGCCTGGCCGCCCATGGGGCGTGGGGTACGGAGCTGGCATTGCATTTGCGCTTTGCCGAATGATGTTGAAGGCATCAGGTATCCAGGCCGGTAGGGAGTGCATCTTTAACCAGTTCTCTTGCAAGTTCAGAAGGTTCTCTATAAACAGCACCAGAGAGTATGGAGAATTGTGACAGGAGAATTTCGAACGGTTCTTCGTAGATTTTTTCATCCATTGGTACTGATCCCCTGCCTAGATTAAAAAGGTGCCCGGCTCCATCATAGAAGTGGTACTGTACACTTTCGAGAAGTGGTGTTTTGCAATCTCACAGATTTCGTAACTAGTAATCTCGTGTTCGGTGGATGTTGCTCGCTCTATATCGAGAAGGCTCTTTATGGATTCCAGACTGATCGAAGGGGACGGCGGTCCGTAGAACTCTGACGGCAAATCCTATCCCTAACGGTTCACCATCAAGGATGCTCAGGCCGGAGAAATAAGTATCATCATGAGGGCCTTGCTTGATCTCATCGAATTCCAGCGGTCACTGTAAGTTTTCGCTATACCCAATAGGCGGATTAACTACTCAACTCGTCCACCCACATAGCGGTCGCGCCCGCCACGACGCTCGGCATCACGATAAAATTCACGACCGGGAGCCCGGCCGTGGCGGCGCCGAAGCCGAGTCCCAGCGCCCGGTTCTTGTGCCAGCGCCTGGGCATCTCCCAGAACCTGAGGCCATGATTCCCCATCGGATAGTCGCTGTACTCCAGGGTGAGCATCGAGGCTGTGTAGAGAAACCAGAGGACGGGGGCGGCCAGGTTGATTCCGGGTATCAGGAACAGGATCAGGAAGGGAGTGGCGACGAGCGCGGCGAACAGCAACTTTCTCAGCTCGTCGATCATTGTGGGGACCAAGGTTACCAGGACTTTCTTCCAACCACCGCCCCCGTTCAGCGGCCTGCCAGTGAGGTGCAGCTCCACCTTCTCCGCCAGCAGGCCATTGAAGGGAGAGGCGAGCAGATTCGCTACCAGGCTGAAGCAAAGAAGACGAGGATCACCAGGACTAGAACGAATATGGGCCACAGGAGCCAGTCCAGCCAGTGGAGCCAGGATGGGATCTCGGACTCCATCCAGGCCAGGAAGGACTCGAACCGGAAGACCCCCCATACCAGATGGCGGCGCAGAACGCCAGGATATTGATCAACAGGGGCATCAGCACAAAGCGCCGGAGTCCGGGTTACATGATGAGTTTCATGCCCCGGAGAAGATAACCGGCGCCGCCGAGGGGATTGACTGTCATGGATCTTACGGTGGTATGTAATCGGACGCGGTGTGACGTGCGGAGGTCTCAATGCCATTGAGTTAAGCGTTACCGGTCAGCAAACAAGAGAAAAAACTACGAATCACGCGAATCTTCGCGAAGCTTGCCATCCCGAACCGAAAGGGGGGATCTTTTTCGCACCTCCCACGACAAGTGGCCGGCAGCTGACTTACATGGCATTGGCAGAGGTCTCACAACATGCGGTGATGAAGTGTGGACGGAACATGAAACGGGTTGCCATCATACAATCCAATTACATCCCTTGGAAGTGGTATTTCGACATCATTAAATGGTCGGATGAATTCACATTATATAATGATGCCCAATATACGAAGGGCGGCTGGCGCAACCGCAACAAACTTAACAACCCCCAGCTTTAGCTGGGGGTTGTTAAGTTGCAGACAGATCTTCCGGAAAATCCTACTGGCTCAATGCTATCGGCGGTTGAGAGCATCTGTGGATCAATATCTCGCGGGCATTGCTCAGGGCGTTCGCGCTCAGGCTGACCCGGTCCGGCGGAGGTTTGGGTGCCTGGTGGACAGGTAGTGTCAGCTCCGTGCCCGGATGTACCCGGCCCGGGAAGAGACTCGCGGTATGGCCGTCTTCCCCCATGCCCAGGGTGACTAGGTCGAAGGGCAGGGCGGTGCTCACCGGATGCCTGTAAGCGGCAGCGGCCGCTTCGGCCCCGCGCTCGGCAGGGATAGGGTGGATATTCGCTGCGGGGATCGGGACCTGGTCGAGCCAGGCGAGCGCGGTGGTCCGACTGTTGCGTCCGTCATGATCGGGCGGTAGACAACGCTCGTCGCTGAAGTAGAGCGTGCCAGCCCGTCCAGTCGGCCATCGCTCGGGGTAACAGTCGATAGGTGTCGATAGGTTTGGAGCGGAGTACGCCCACCAGCCAACACGATGCGGAAGACGCCCCGCGCCGCGACCGCCGTCTCGGCCGCAACCAGGATGCGCCGCGCAGCCTCGGCGGCGACGGTAGCGGCGTCTTTACAAAGGTGCCATCGGGTTGATCTGGGCATTGGCGAGGTTTTCCACGATCCCGGTTGAAAGTCGCGCGGTGGATACCTAAGTACAGCAGTGCCGAAATACCGGTACCATCGGCTTGGTTCTTCCATTGGGAATTCTTTGTTGCCGCAAATGAACGCAAATCGGTCGCAATCGTCGGCTCGCCATCATCGACGGTTCCTGATCCCGTTGCGCCTATTTGCGTCCATTTGCATGATTTGCAGCTAACTTTTCCGTGAAGATCCGCTCGTTCAATGTTACCTGCCGGCAGGCAGGTCGGTAGTTGAGAGCATCCCATCTGTACTAGTTTAACCGCTGATCCCGCCGCCGTACCCGCCCTTGTCCCAGGGCGAGCGCGTATAAATTCGTATCGAAACAAAGTAGATGGGGGAAAGTAGGGGGAAACGGCATTTGGAGCTTTCCCCATGACAAGCAGCATTGAGGAACATTTTTCCCAACTGGAGGCTCCTCGGGTCGAGCGCAACCAACCTCACGGATGTGTGGATATTCCGATTCTTGTGATCTGTATTTCTTCCCTGAATACTGGGACTATCGCTTATTCGGTGCGGTCGCTGCCCTGGCCACCAATGAATCCGCGGATCGGTATGCCTATCGCCAGGGGCTGTTCGTGTTGACCCTGGGTCGTGAGGGGCTGGTCACCCTGCGTAATGATGGCGCCTTTCGACCGAAGGATTTTGCTGCCGGCCTCTAATAGACCATTTCATCCAATTTTGCTGGTTGTCATTTCGAGCGTAGCGAGAAATCCTTGTCCCGACGGAGGAGGGATCTCGGGCGCTGAGGGCTTCTGCCAAGCCGAAGATCCCTCGTTACGCTCGGGATGATAGGGATGGTTTTAACAGCAAATTTTGATGAAGCGGTGTACTAGGTCGGCGTTGAAGATCACAGCCCCTCCCCCATGAACGACGACCAACTGCTGCGCTACAGCCGCCAGATCATGCTACCGACGGTGGATATCGAGGGGCAGGAGCGCCTGCTCGCGGCGCGCGTGCTGGTGGTCGGACTCGGCGGACTGGGCTCGCCGGTGGCCATCTACCTGGCTGCAGCGGGTGTCGGGACCCTGGTGGTAGCGGATTTCGACACTGTCGAGCTATCCAACCTCCAACGCCAGATCCTGCACACCAGTGCGCGCATCGGGATGCCGAAGGTGGACTCCGCTCGGCAGGCCCTGCAGACCCTCAATCCGCAGGTTAGGGTCGAAGGATTCAAGGGCAGCATCGACCCGAACACTTTGCCTGCCCTGCTCGCCGGGGTGGACGCGGTCGTGGATGGCTGTGATAACTTCCCTACCCGCTTTGCCGTCAACGATGCCTGTTTTCGGGCCGGTGTGCCCCTGATCTCCGGGGCCGCCATCCGCACCGAGGGCCAAGTGGCCGTATTCTCGGGAATGCCCGGCGGTCCCTGCTATCAGTGCCTCTATCCGCGCGACGGCAGCCTGGACGAGACCTGTGCCGCCACCGGTGTACTCGCCCCGGTGGTAGGCATCGTCGGCAGCATCCAGGCCACCGAGACCCTCAAGCTCCTGAGCGGCGCGGGTGCTCCTCGGTTCGGTCGGCTGCTGCTGCTGGATGCCATGACCATGGAGTTTCGCACCGTCCGAATTACCGCTGATCCGCACTGCCCCGTATGCGCCGCAATGCCATTAAGTTAAGCGTTACAGTCGGCAAACTAGCCATGATTTTTCCGGCATCTGAACTATGATATTCACTGGTGTCGATGTAGAAATTCTTCTCTGTGAGTTTAATAAATTTCCATAGGCTTCCGGTGGTTATACAGGCATAAATAGTTTTAATTTCATTGTTCTTTTCAGTATTGAATTGTTGTGCTGCGATCATCTCTGCGCCGCTTTTCGGTATCTCGATGCAAAACGTTGTGTCCGGATTTTGTACAGAGTAATAGTATAGCACCGTCGAAGTACGATAATGTCAGTTTGACTTCCTTCATGAGAATGCTGCTGATTCGATGTTACCGAGAGTGAAGGGGCACGGGACGAGACCCCTGACCCGGCTGGCCATGGTCGCCGCAGCCCTGGGTCTGTTTCTGGTCGGCTATTACTGGGGCAACCAATACCGGCGTGGTGATTCCACTCCTCCGGTAATCGAGGGGGTCCTGATCCGCCCGCCCCGTCCACTCCCCGCCTTCGAGCTCCGAGATGCGGCCGGTCGATCCTTCACCACCGAGCACCTCTCGGGGCACTGGACCCTACTGTCCTTCGGCGATTCGAGCCAGGCGCCCGGCCAGTCGGCAGTTATGCGCATGATCGAGGTGTACAACCGTCTGGCGAGCGCCCCTGGTCTGCAGGAGAAACTCCTGCTCGTGCTTGCGATCCGGCGTAAGGACCTGCCCCCAGACTCGGAGTCCGACCATTGGTCTCCGGTGCTCAGGCTCCTGGGGGGAGAAGCTGGCGAGATGCAACCCCTGCGGATAGCCCTGGGCCTGCCGGTGGAGGAGACGGCCGCAACCGCGGATCAGGCGCTTCCCTGTTACCTGATCGGACCCTCGGGCCGACTGTCGGCCCTGTTTCCGAGCACCCAGGCACCCGTATCTATCGCCTCCGACCTGTCCGCCATCGCCGCCCGTAGCGATACTCCGGAGTCCACCGATGACTGACGAATCACTGCGCTGGTATCACCGCCTCTATGTGGGCATACAGTACCTGCTGCCCCACCACCTGCTCTCGGCCTTCATGTTCCAGGTGACCGGGGTCCGTTGGCGACCACTCAAGGACCTGATCATCGGCGCCTTTGTTCGCCACTATCGCGTGGACATGACCGAGGCCCGGGAGTGCGACCCCAGGGCCTATGCCAGCTTCAACACCTTCTTCACCCGTCCCCTGCGGCCGGACGCCCGCCCCATCGCCGTCTCGGAGGATACCGTAGCCTGCCCGGCGGACGGGACCCTGAGCCGGCTCGGTGCCATCGACGGCGGCCGCGTCTTCCAGGCCAAGGGACATGACTGCTCACTCCCGGAACTGCTGGGGGGGCGTGAGGACTGGGCGCAACAGTTCGACGGCGGGGCCTTTGCCACCATCTACCTCTCTCCCCGGGACTACCACCGGGTGCACATGCCTGTCGCGGCGACCCTGCGGGAGATGATCCATGTCCCCGGACGGCTGTTCAGTGTCAACCCTGTCACCACGGCCTCGATGCCCCGATTGTTCGGTCGCAACGAGCGGGTCCTGTGCCTGTTCGAAACAACCCCCGGCCCCATGGCCCTTATCCTGGTGGGGGCCATTTTCGTCGGCAGTATGGAGACCGTTTGGGCGGGCCGGGTCACGCCCACCGGCATCCGCAAGCCTGGCCGGACCTACGCGGGAAAGGCGGCCATCCGTTTGGACAAGGGCGCGGAGATGGGCCGTTTCAACATGGGTTCCACGGTCATTCTGCTCTTCGGGCCGGAACGGATCGCCTGGGATTCGATACTCAAACCTGGTAATCGGCTGCGTGTAGGGCAGCACATCGGATGGATTTGTGAGTAAAGAGATGGTCTCCGCGCCGTTCCCAGGAATTGGCACCCAATCCCAGAACGCCACGGAGGGTGTGTTCCCCGTCCTGAAAACTTAAGTGGTGTTTGCAGACGCGCCCGAAGTGGTGGGGAAAGCTGGTGACCGAACTCGTCTACGACACCATGGACGAGGACGCGGCCGAATATCTCAAAGAGAACAATCCGTCGCCCGGCGTCCGCTGGCACCAGCAACTCGCCGAGAACTATGGAGCCCGGCAACTTGTATCGCGCTGCTATGAGGTCATCGGCATGGCCGAAGATTGCGACAGTATCCGCGAGTTGCGGGAGAAAGTGGCCCGGCGCTACGGCAAGAGGCAGGTGCAGCTTACCCTGTTCCTCAAACCGCCCAAGGACTGACCTGCAGGGCCTGCGTCTTTCGCACGCCAGATCCGTAGAGGCTAGCTAATATTATAGGTCCCATGTTTTTGATACCCTGAGCAACCGGCTGATCCGGGACGTCGGCCATCAGGCCCACCCCCACAAGATACTCACCGGTCGCCGCACCCAAATCAGCTTCCAATCGCCGGTCGCCGGCCTCCGGCCAAATGGTCTTCGGCCGCGGGACAGTCTGAACCGCAAATCTCAGCCTTCCAACTGATTGCTTATGCCATCCGGTCGTTCTTTCCCCGAGAATTGTCATCCGAGGGGCAGAACCAAGCGCCTTGACAAGCCTACTTCCAAACCGGATACTTACCCGTAATCGGTTGGATTTTCGTAATTGATTAGCGAGGCAGCTTCTCGCGCGGCCTCGTCCTGGGGAGAGGCGTCCCCCGAGGGTTGGAGGTTATCAGGATGCACCGGAAGCGGAGTCGGAAGGAACCGGATCAGATGCCTGATTGTCAGAACGGAACGAGTCCATGAGCCCGCTGACCAGAGACTTTCCGCGTTTGCGTGCGGTCTTGATGATGGTCTTGAACACTGCATAGGCGTTCGCCCTGTCGGCGCTCTTCGAGCAGTGCGAAACCTTTCACGCGATCACGCTGGGGTGCCGGGCACGTTCGGCCCGATTGTTGGTCAGTTCGGCAACCTCGGGTTGATCGAGGAGGCGCGGTAGATTGCCCCCGGCGTGATGCCAGCCAATTTGGTCGAGCAGGCGTTGGTTGTCGGGATCGTCCAAGGACCGTGGCAATGGTCTGGGTGATATTCTGTGCTTCGCGGGTGTAGTCGTCTACTCCCCCGGCATGATAGCGCTGCCACAGCATGATGGCATCTTTGAACAATGTTTTGAGCGTCTCCCCGAAGGTGCGGGCCGATCCGGTTTTGTCTTCGAGCACCTTGTCGATCGAGCAGATGATGTGGTAACAGCACTTTTGTTGGGCCACCAGTTCCAAAGCCCAGGCGTCGTACGTCAGCGAGCGGTCGGTATGCATCACGCCGCCATAATCCGATGGGATGAGCTCGCGGACCCCCTGGTGGCGATGACGTAAACGGATTTGGTAGACCGATGCACTCCTCGGTGTCGAGGCCCATCATGTAAGCCGACTCGCCATTGATGCGCCAGCCGGTGTCGTCGGTAAACACCCGCTTGGCGTCTTTCACATTGGCACGTAACTGCTGGTATTCCTCCCCAACCATCCGCTTGGTTGTGGCGCATGGCGTCTTGCTGGATCGCGCTTTGAGTGATGGATACCCCGCACAGCAGCATTTACGTGAAAAAAAGGTCGAAACCCAGACCCGACGGCAGCCATCATTGACAGTCAAGGCATCAAGGGAACCCCAGAATTCTATCTGGAATCAAGGTTCGATGGAGGCAAGCTCGTTAAAGGAAGAAAAAGCAATATCCTTGTCGATATAATGGGTTGTCTGATTATTGTTCGGGTGTTCACAGCCAACGTGTTTGATGGGAAAGCGGCTCGTCAGCTCATAACGGAGCTGTTCTCATTCCTTCATACCATCACAAAAATCTGGGCCGACAGTGGTTATTCCGGCCCGGAGCTTTCCGATTGGCTCTGGCATCCAATCCGGATGCCTGATCGAGGTCGTTACAAACAGGGTTTCCCGGCTTACACGTGTTACCTCGTTGATGGGCGGTTGAAAGAACCTTTGCTTGGCTAGTTCGATCACGCCGATTGAGTAAAGATTACAAGCGCAAGCCAACTTCGAGTGAAGCTCAGGTTTATTTCGCATCAAGTCGCTTGCTTCTCCGACAGCTCTGTAATAACTAGAACCAAGCTACGAATGGATACGAACCCTTATTCATATCTCACTACTCACTATCAATGAATCCTGCCGACCTGATCGCCGTCGACCAGGCCCACGCCTGGCACCCCTATACCTCGATCATCGACCAAGATCCAGTCTATCCCGTCGCCTCGGCCCATGGCTGTCTGCTCGAGCTCGCCGACGGGCGCACCCTCATCGACGGCATGGCGTCCTGGTGGTGCGCTATCCATGGCTACAATCACCCGGTCCTAAACCAGGCAGCCACGGATCAGCTCGCGCGCATGTCTCATGTCATGTTTGGCGGGCTGACCCACGAACCGGCGGTCCGGCTCGTGGAGCGCTTGGTGCGGCTGACGCCCGCGCCGCTCCAACACGTTTTTTTATGCGATTCGGGCTCCGTGTCTGTCGAGGTAGCAATCAAGATGGCCATCCAGTACTGGCACGCCGAGGGTAAGCCCGGGAAGCACCGCCTGTTGACCATTCGCTCCGGCTATCACGGAGATACCTTCGCTGCCATGTCCGTGTGCGACTCGGTCACTGGCATGCACCGCCTGTTCTCCGGTCTGCTGCCGCAACAGCTTTTTGCGCCTCCTCCCGCCTGTGACTTCGACGCCCCGTGCCGGGACCGGGACATCGCAGAGTTGAGCGCACTGCTCGCCGAACATCATCGGGAGCTGGCCGCCGTTATTCTGGAGCCGATCGTCCAGGGCGCGGGCGGGATGCGCTTCTACTCACCAAACTATCTGGAGCGGGTACGCGGGCTCTGCGACCGTTATCGGGTCCTCCTGATCGCGGACGAAATCGCCACCGGCTTCGGACGCACCGGGCGCCTCTTCGCCTGTGAACACTCGGGGGTAGCGCCAGACATTATGACCGTCGGCAAGGCGCTCACCGGCGGCTATCTAACCCTGGCGGCGACCCTGGCCAGCGCGGAGGTGGCCCACACCATCTCCTCCGGCGAGCCGGGGGTGTTCATGCACGGCCCCACCTTCATGGGCAACCCCCTGGCCTGCGCCCTGGCCAATGCCAGCATCGATCTCCTGCTGGCGTCCGACTGGCGGGCCACCATTCGGCGCATTGAGCAGCTCCTTCGGCACGGGCTCGCCCCCTGTGCGCGGCTGCCAGGGGTGGCGGAGGTACGGGTACTGGGTGCGATCGGTGTAGTGGAGGTGGAGCGCCCGGTGCGGATGCGTGAGATCCAGCGCCGTTTCGTCGAGTGTGGCGTCTGGGTGCGGCCCTTCGGCAAGCTGGTCTACCTGATGCCGCCTTACATCATTACCGACGAGCAGCTCGACACACTGTGCCGTTCCGTGGTCGAGGTACTCTCCGGAGCGGGGGACTGGGATTCCTTGACCCTCGGTGCGCGGCAGGCCCCGGCCTTCAGGCCGGGGAAGGATAGCGCGGGGATGAACGCTACGTCTGTTGCTGCTCGATATATTGCCGGATAACTTCGAGGGATGCGCCCCCGCAGCTTCCAGCGAAGTAGGATGGCGACCAGAGCGCACCGCCCCATAG
>Ga0209782_1000568_pt1 | contig 16694 bp, 15 predicted proteins | sample WorMetmaBAHAMAS1_FD_187390 | JGI IMG/M metagenome (GOLD analysis project Ga0209782, IMG submission 187390) | Marine gutless worms symbiont microbial communities from Max Planck institute for Marine Microbiology, Germany - Inanidrilus... | ecosystem: Host-associated > Annelida > Digestive system...
GTGATAATAATAATATTAATAGTAATAATGTAGCAGTGCTGTAAATTCTAGCATATAATGTATGGACAAGCTGAGCTTAGAGCAGCTGAAATCAGAATTACAAGTGCTGTGTGTTGTGATCAGATGTGTCGTTGTTTGTGCCGTTCACTGTGGAGCCGGAGAGCGGAGTCATTGCAGCTGGAAAAACAGCGAGCATTACCGTCAAATTTTCACCACTCGATGTCAGCAATTATGAAGCTCGACTCGTTTGTAGGTGAGCTAGTCGTGCACAGGTATCTCCTCAGTACATTTGCAGTTACGATGTACTTACAGGTGTACCAAGGTATGCAGTGAGCATGATTGATATCTGACAACTTCACTGAGTCATTTTTACTTGCGTTTCTCTTGCTACTTCGACAGTAAATTATTTTATTTTACTTTAAATGCAAACTGGTTGCTCATGTATCAGCAATGTGCGATGAACATTGACGATATTTCAATTTTGAACTGGTGAACTGCAAAGAATCTAATGAATGTTTTGTGCAGTCTGTAACAGTACATGTAGTTGTACTTTCTGTAATGTTTGATGTTTTTTGTGGATCTATAAAGTTATCTCTCTCTCAAATTATACTGCCTAATGGCTGCACATTGAACGTTTATGCCTTTGATCATGGCTCATAAAGAAAGTTTTTTTTCTTATGCAGTTCAAACTAATTATTCAAACATTAAAATGTGCTTTGACTAGCCATGAATATTCTCTTATTTGAGTATATGTATATCTGAGACTGCAGACATGTACAGAAAACTTCTAATGCTTCAGTCACTAGCATCATTTTTTGAAAATTAGCTCTGGGGTTTCCAGTAGTCGAAGGTCATTGAAGGTTACCTATAAAGTGGCCATTAAATACGTGAGCTATGACTGCTTAATCAGCATTCCCTAGAAGCTACGTCTGTATCTTATTCCTGTGTCATTTATAAATTAATTATGATCAGCATCATGACTACTATTGTAAGAGTTCGATACTATCATTGGCATGTGGTAAGTGACGTTGAATACATGGCATCTACTGTTGTGTTACCGTGTCAGTATTCCAAACCTGGAGCGTGGAAGTAATGGACCGGTGGTCAGCGTGCGAGGCCGCAGTCTGATGCCATACTGTCACTTTGAGCTGGAAGACTCCGACTACATCCGCAGTGGACGTCGCAACCCAGACCTGCCTGGCCCGCCACTTGACCCAAATACTCGCGCCATAGAGTTTATGAGCACAGGTGTCGGAGTACGCTGCTCGGTCAAGTTTGACGTTATCAACCCGACCAATCAGAACTATTCATTTTCTTGGAGGTGCGAAGATGAATTCGACACAAAGCAGTTTGTCTGCCGCAGCAGCAGTGGCGTCATTAACAGTGGAAGAAAGATTCAAGTAAGCAAACACAAGCAATTTGGCACGTTTCACCTTAGTCCAACATTAATTCAGTATTTTGTAGCAGCTATAAAATACCATTGTAACACTGAATGCTCCAGGCTTATGAGTGTTTAACTGTGATAAAATTTAATAACATAAAATATCTTTGATGTATGTACCATGATTTGTCAATTTAATGATAGTTAATATGGCATGGCTTTTATCATAAACATGATAAGATAAGGTAAGGTAAGGAAGTGTATAGCAGTTTGTGCTACAGGCACCGCACCGCTATGGGAACTCATGTGCCATATGGGATCACACAGTGTTACCTGCCACCTGGCAGAGGTGACATTCCCGATGTAGTATATTGACACGAGAGTAGGCCATAGTTGGAATCTTTATGAACTGCAGATGTTGCATCCAATGATCATCAGTTGAACAGTTGCTTAGTGGCATTGCGGGTGCCAGTGTGTTACTGTAATGAATTCATAAGGAATCTTGTCACTTTCTGCTCCAATGATCCTCATCGTTGCCAAGAAGATCTGCCATGGTCTGCTGCACAAAAACCCAGTTTGGCAGACGTGCATTTTCTGTATGTGGACCAGACATCTGGAACAATCTACCTACTAATCTCAGACTGATTGACTCCATGCAGCTTTTCGACATGTGCTAAAGACCCATCTTTTAACCACTGCTTTTAATTCTTTGTTTTGACATTTGTAATGCACAGTCGATCTGTTTTTATGTATGACTGAGCACTAGAACTTTTACTGTATGTGTGTATGTATGTATAACATGTGGTAGACGGTGCATGTGTGAATTTGGTTGAGATGATACTGAACTGATAGTGATGGTTTCAGATGCAGTTTGACTTTGTTGCTTCGTCTCTTGACCTCGTCGAGTCTTTGTGGACGTATGAGATCGCTGAACAGAACGTGTCCGTTCCGTTCCTGCTCGTTGGTCAGTCTCATGACCCGGCTGTCACCTTTGATCGTTCTCACGTCAACTTCAGGAGCGTTCTCGTTGGTCAGTTGCTACAAGTGAACATGTTGCTGCTGCTGCTGCTGTTAACTGCTCATTTGATGAAGATGAAAGGCATCAGTGTGATGTGACTGCTTGACAGGAGTGGACTTGAACAGATAACTGACAGTTAACTGTACAATACAGATAATGATGATGATGATAATAATGATTAAAATTATGATAATTATATTGGCCCTCATACAGATGGACTGAAATGTGTGATGTCTAGAGTGGGTGCTGCCCGTGGTGAAACAGTTTGAATATCCAGAAGAGAGTACAGACAGACAGACAGACACCAGTACCACACATTATGCTAACTGCTGCAGATGCAGCCAGTAAATTGTAGTAACAATGACACACAATTGTATTTAACGGCCATCGTACGGGTAAACTTGTGTTAGCCAGCAGCCTCAAATGACAACTCAAATGAGGTTTTGTTGGAATAAACTGTTTGTGCCCACATGTACTTGTTGATGACAGCAGCATATTTTGATTAGGAAGAAAATACCAGAGTTCTCTTTGACACTGGTATCATTTTGCCCTCACTATATCCAATACTGTGTACACCTTCTCCATAACAATAACTGGAATAACATGCAGTCATATCAACATGCAGACCCATGCTGTGCCTCCCATAGACTATACGCACAGTTTGCACTTGATAACCCTGCGTTTTTGACCTTTGACCTTTTGTTGAGGGTCTGCAACAGATTACATCTCAGCTAAGTTTTATGTTAGTAGCTAAAGTACAGACAGCCAGACAGACAGACTCAGGTGCAACTGAATGCCTTAGCCACACCGTAGCTACCGACAGTATCTATATTATAATAATCGGACAGTTTGGTTGTCTGTGTCACAATCACAAAGTGCAATACACGAGCCACAAGCTCGTGGGTATTTTAATAACATGCATGCCAGCAGTTACGATGATCTAATGATGTCATATCCCAGTGTGTTGTTGTGATTATCACACTACAATTTAATGGTGTGTCTGTCAGTGACGTGTGTATGTACATGACAGGTTATGAGGCCACAGATACGGTACACATTGTCAACGGCGAGAATGAACCAATGCAGTTCACATTCGTTGAAAGTTCTTGTCATGCAGCCGGGTACACAGTCAACCTTGTTGTTGAACCAATGCATGGAACTGTGCCAGCAAAGTCTAGGTTTGTATGCTGTGTATGCGCTGCTGTTCATTATTTTGGCAGAGAAGTAGAAGTCAGCAAGAAAAGTCATCAGAAGTAGTCACAAGGAAATAGATATACATCACCGTTCTAACAAACAAGGCTGTTATTTTATATATAAATCTCAAAATTTGTTTGCTGACAGACTTAGCAGTAAATTTGCAGTAAAGTGATTATCAAAGATCTCGCCACACGTTAAATTTGTTGGTATACTACCGTGATAAATCTTTGTGATGAAAAATTGCTCACTGTTCAATAATTGAGTGATGTAAACCACCATGTAAGACTTGGCTGTCAAAACAATTGCTGAAAAAAATAATTATACAGTGATATTGGCGTCACTTTGTTCACTGATGTAAAAATATGCATAGTAGCCACAATAACCTTGCCCACATAATGCTAATGTGACAAGTGTTCATACCATATGTTGCATTAAAGGTTATGGCGATAGACAGTCATTCAGCATTTATCAGTATCGGTTGATATGTCGAAAATGGCCTACACCAGTTTGATATTTTGGATTCCACAGCAAAGGCAAATGGGGGAAGATTATCATATGTTCTGCTGTTACTGTGGTCAATGATTGCAACTGTTGCACTATTAACCAAACCTTTTTCACATCAAATGCTTTCATTGTTATTTTCAATTATAGAAATTAGTAAGCTGCCTTTGTAAGCTGCGTTTGTTAAATGATTTTTTACATGGATCAGTTTTCTTTACCTAGCCCAACCCAGTTCACCTGCTTGCAAATCCCACTCACCACTCAGTACTGACACATGGACCTTAGGTCTCATAACGGACCGGTATATGTGTGTGATCAGATTTATAGACAACAGGTTACACATAATGTATATCCTTCAAGTGGCATGCAAATTATTTTTTGAAGGCAGTCACAGAGAATATCTTAGTCCAACAGTCCAATAAAATTAACAGTCTGCTGTAATCATATTCAACCAACTACACATGCCAATAGTGCAGCCTTGTATAGTGTAACCTGATTAGTGTGCATCTATGTGTTTTTTGTTCTGCCTTTTAGCTTTCCCATTGTTGTGCATTTTACTCCAAAGTGGGAAAAGGAAGTAAACTTTAACGTCGTCTGCAATGTTAAACGGAAGATGCTTCCACTGACTCTGAACGTGAAGGCGGAAGGCTATAGCATGAACTGTCTTGTTCTTTGTGAAGACTCGGCTGGAAACAAAGTGGAGCTATCAGGCACTTGTCGAAATCAAGTCAACTTTGGACGAGTAATGCGTTGATTTTGTCCTTTTTCTTATTTGTTTATAGATTTGTTGTTTGTTTGTTTACTCGTTAATTGCTGAATTTTAAAGTCAACACTGACTATTTCCTGTTCACTGTGGCATGTGGCCAGTTATCAGTCAACAAACCAACCAGCCAGTCATTTACTTAAATTGTTTAGCAGCAAGATACGAGAAACGCAAATTACATTGTGTAATTCATCGATCCATTAACTGAATTTATGTGTACTGTGTTAAACTGTAAATGAGTTTTTCTCGGCTGCCATCTGCTGCTCTATTAAATGGTGTCACGAGTACATAGTGGCTGAGATGCAGTATGTGGTACGAAGTGTATGTTTGTGGCAATCCAGGTGGAGGTCAACGAGACAGTGGTGCGGAGTCTGAGTGTGATCAACGTTGGACGATTCATGTGCGATTACAACTGGCAACTCAAGTACCAGTCGCAGCCAACACCAGCTGTTGTGTCTATCTGCCCCGAGTCTGGCTCAGTTGCACAAGGAGATAAAGCTGACTGCGACCTGTCATTTGTCTCTTCACAGCCAATAACGCTGAAACACTGTGAACTCATTCTTAAGGTTCATTCACACTTCAAATGCATAGTGGTACCATGCTGCAAGCAGCATATACCGCCAATTAGCAACTCATCTGGTCTGATCGAACCTTTAGGGACCAGCACATAGCAGCTATTGTGATGATCTTGGAGGTCATTTCCCTATTGCAAGCCTTTCAAGCGGAATTTTTTGTATATTTGTAGTTCATCATGCAGTATCTCTGCATCTGAAGAGCTTCTTGTTTTTAAGATTTAATGTTGTCTGAATTCAATGTATACATGCAGATATTATACGTGCTGCCTATGCAGATTGAACACGATATGTAAAATGTGTTGCCCAGTTTTCATTTTAAACTTATGAATAAGAAAAATTATCAGAAAGAAGATGGAAGTGATGTGACAGCGCTAAGTGATTGTTAGTGCCAACGTGAATTTCAGCTAACATAACATGAATATAATAACTGTAAACTTTGTAGTACAGTCAGCATTGTTTAATTTCAAATCACTGCAGCATCGCATCACAAAAATATGTCATCGTCATTATCACCATTGTCATTATTTCTGTACATAATTGTAGTTTACTGATGGAAAGTGTTTCATGTGAATGCTGTAATGTGCAGATATCACACGGTCCGACATACACGATGAAAGTGACTGGTACATGTGTTCAGCCAGGCCTTCAGTTTTCTACAACGTCACATGACTTTGGTGTATGTTTTGTGGCACGACTGGACTTGCCTGTTCAGTCAGTTGTCTTGAAACTGACCAATGTGGACATCAAAGACATCAGGTATAATTTATGTGTGGCTATTTACAGGGTGCACCAATAAAAAAAACAATCCCCTAGAAAAAATGCTGTATTTCAGCCATGGTAGTACAGATTTCAGCCAAACTTTCAGACTTTGTATGTGCATATTCGCTCAACATATCTTGCAAATTTTATTGAAATAACTGATATATTTCCTCAGATAGAGCAGTTTAAACTTTAAAGTTCATTTTTTTAAGTGAACATGCAGTTGCACATTGCATATGCAGGAATAACAAATCAAATTTTTCACATCTTTTTATCAACACTGTTTTCAGTGTCAGTAATAATAATAATAATATTCACTTTTAATAGAGCCAAGACAAACCGCTCGACCAACACAATGTCATATAGAGACATCTGTCTCGCAGGACAGCTATACATCTAGGCCTAGGCTGCCACGCAGGGCAGCCAAATTGGTGCTTTACCAGCGCTGGGCGGCCGCCGACTCAGGCCCAGGCCAACCGACCTAGACTCTGAGCCCGCATGAATAGCTGCTGAAGTCTATGCACCCGTAAGCTGATCTGATATCCACCATTTGCAGCAACACATGATCGAAATCTGTTGTAGAATGCTACAAATTGTCTTATCAATGAACTCGTGAAGCAAATCATTCTGTATCATCGACAAAACCATCTTTCAGCTCGGCATGATGTTGGCCAGCTTTGGCATGTGTCTTTGATAGTGTTCTAGCATAGCACCTCACACATGATAATCCATTGGCACATCCATATGGTGCACTTTCTGTAATTGGTGCACTTTCTGTAATTTTTATATCAGAGTTGCAGTTTAGTTACTGGTTCACTTAGAAAACCATACTTTCAAGTTCAAATGGTTGTAATTTTAAACCATAGCAAATATTGTAACAAAATTTGCTGCTTATGTGGCGCGAATCTTCCACTGTGAAAGCTGTAAATTTGTTGAAAAAATCTGTATGTTACAGAAAGTAAGATAATGAATTTTTCCTAAGGCATTGTTTTTTATTGGTGCACCCTGTAGAAGTTGATATAGACAAATCTATGCAACATGATATGTCTGACGTGTCATATTGTCATTTTAATATTGTACACTGTAGCAAAGGTTAGTAGATTGACATAGCCATAATGGCATTATGTGCATCTAACAAAGTTGAGTCTGGTTAGTATTGAGATGCATAACTGATTTGGTATAACTAGCATCCCAGACAAACTCAGCCTCCTATCCCTCATTGCCATTAGTGTGGTGGGAATAAGTACTGCATGATGAAAATATGAGGCAAGTGTATGGTTTTCTGTGGTTGAGATTTTTCATTGCCTTAACACTGTGGATTGGACTACAAGGGCATCGTTTACTCAAATGTTGCATTCTGGGGAATCTGCCCCAATGTGTAACAACTCGCAGAGAATAAGCCTATACAGAAACAAGAGTGCATGCTTGTATGTTGTTCACATCATCATTTTAGTCATTTGTCCATTTTCCCGACGTGCATGTGTTGCTATTAATTGCTGAATATTGTGCATGTGCATGCAATGTTTGCATGTGTAGCGTCGACTGCTTGTACAAGCCAAGCGTTTGGCTTGATCACAACTTTGAGGCTTGCATCCTGGCACCCCAGCAGTCAGTCGATGTCAAGTTCTCATTCTATCCTCGCCAGCCGATCAAGTACAAAGACGCTGTCATCTTTGAGCTCAATGGAATTTCTCGACAGACTGTGGAGTTCACCGGTCAAGGCACTGAACTTCAGGTAGCAGCATATTTACTGTGTTTGATCATGTTACAGACAGCCTTTGTTTATTGCGATTATGAATTTTTCAAGTGTAGTTTGCAATTGCCAAAATTGTGAACTGCCAAAGAAGATGAACATGATCACAGAGTCCCGGGTACATATCATTTGAATGATTGCATTATGAGTCATGTTAGACCGTTGTCTATAAAAGGGTGACACTTTACTTTTCATTATAGCTCTACCACATTGTAACATAATAGATTATACTTTTATAATCAAGTAAAAACTCTTTTTGTACTTTTCCTTAAATGTGTAGCCTACACACAGTAGGTCTAGTAAAATGGAAAATGAACGAAAAACAAAACTCAGGTAGAAAGCATTAACTGAGCCTATTTGTAAGAAAAGAAGTTAACAATATTCTGTTCTGCATGGTGGCTACAGGCATTGGATGGCCAACAAATATGGCTCATGGCATACTTTTCCAAAAGTTAGTTTTGGGACCCAGCCCAACTTGATGTAACTGGAAAAAAGCCTAAAAGTTTTAGTTACAGAGAGAGAAGTCTGTTGATTATTCATGTCCAGAATAGTTTCCTCTGTATTATGCACCTCAGTCGTGTTAGTCATGTCACAGATAACTTGTTGCAACTTTCCGCACCATGTGTTCAACACTAGCTTTCATCGTGCCCAGTAAGTAAGTAATTAAGTGAAGACACTTACATATCACATCAGAATCACAGAGACGCCACAGTAGAGCACAGCAGTGTGAATTATTTTGCTTATATGGAGAATTTTTCTTACGATTAAAGCAGTGGACTGATATTGTTACAATTTGAAGTAAAAGGTAAACTGGCACATTATTACAGAGCATGGTTTATATTTGCATTATATTTTATATTACAAGCATTGAGTAGTAATTTACCCAAAAATCTTAATTATATTTTTTACATTTATTTTATGTCATGTAATTGCTGTTTGTTGTTAAAGTATCATCTTCATATGTATCAATCATCATTTTGTTACAAAAATACTGCATGCTTTACAGAAAACTCTCAGGAAAGTAAGTATTTCAGGAGACAACTATTTGCATGTTTGATGCAATTGTTTCACATCAGTTATCACTGTTTTGCATGTTTTAATTCAGTCAATCGAGTGAAATATTTTTTCTTATTTCTAGTAAATGAGTACTCACATTGTGGTATGTTCACTGACTTTTTGTAATAATTTATGTTATTGCTGTTTATTATTATTATTATTATTATCAACAAAAACTGAGCCTGTTGCCTATGATCTTTTGTCAGTGAACGGCACTGTCCACATTTTCATGACATCGATAACAGTGCTCACAGCACAGATTTGCTTATTTTCACTGTTTTGTATTCAAATCTCTACAGATCTGTAGCATATTCCGGCTTAAATACATGCATGCAGTGATTCCAGATGGAATTCAATCAGTTACAGTAAAGGAATGATAAACGATGATGCATGTAAGGCTCATTACTAGGTTGTAGTGCAAAGTCTTAGCATTTCATAGGTTTGTATATTTGACAGTACCTGTATGGCCTGGTGGTGGTGTGATGTGACATATTGGACTTGCTAGTAATAGGTTGCATGCTTTACTGCTAGTTGTCACCTGTTGCATTACTGTGGGCAAGTTTTTCACTCACTCATGTGGTATAATTTGGTAATCCATGAGGAAAATAATAAAGTAAAGTAAATAGGACATTTGTGTTGCACTTTCAATGTGTGCATTACTCAGCTCTAAAGCACTCAGGTGTGACATGTGTTAATGATGGATCATACAGTTTACCTGCTGCCCACTCCGTAGATTTATCCACATATAAAGGAGCCGTCATTCCTGCCTATATAACGTATGGCACTGTGCCTGTATATCACACAGCAATCATATCTACAGTGATGCTCATTGTTGTTTTATTAATTTGCATGTACCAAAATCTTCGAGTCATTACATTCCATTTTTACCTGCAAAAATATAAAGTGGTACTGCTGAATTTGGCCCACCCTGTAGAGAGAAATTTTTTTACTGATTTAAATAGAATAATAACTTGCTTATTGAACGATTGCGGTCCACTATTCCGAAATGCCAATGACAGCCAAGAACGATCGTGCAACTGCCGCTGTCATGGCGACTGACGTTTTACCGCCAGCAAGTGGGAAGGTTTGATCTCATCTGGCTTCTTTTGCCAACGTGAGACTGTCAATTCTGCCAAAACATAGCAATACATATAGCTGAGGTCTGGGTGTTATACAAACGATTGTCACAAAGTACCGAAAATGAAACACTATCACTAACCCTAACCCTAAACCTAACCTTACTAACCCTATTCACTCTAACTGACACAGGATTGCTTGTATCACCAGATGTCGCCACTGTAATGCAAGTGATTATACACTGAATTACACTGTCGGAATAGCGGCCCTTCAGAATAATTTTCTTTTTTTAGCATTGTTACTCTATTATGTGCCTGTGCTACCAATTTTGGTACCAATGTTTAATAACGGACCCTTGGAACAGCTGCATTGTGACATGACTACAGTTAGATTACTAATTGGTTGCAGGTTGCTCATATATAAGAGTAAGTTGGAGCATGTTGCAAAACAAAACTCAGCATGATTTTTGCTACAAATGGATAATAGATGAACATTCTTATTTGTCAGGTCGGAGTGGCTGATGCTCGACAGAAGATAGTCAAGTTCGGAGCTCTGCGTATCGGTCAGACAATGAAAAAGACAGTTCCAATTGTGAACAACAGTGCTGCACCACTAACTTTCAATGTGACCTTGATCCCTGTGACGTCAGCGTTGCAGGAACCTGGAGTAGTTCGTTTGCTACCCAGTGAGCAGCCAGTCACACTCCAGGCGAAGGGAGGGATGGCAAAGATTGAAGTTATGTTGTCTCCAAGAACCAGGATCTCCCAGTTTTCAGAGGAGGTAATAGTTGTGAAGCTTGTGTACCTGTGTCGGTGCTTTGTTTGTCCAGGAGACTAGTTTTCACTGGAATCTGTTTCATTACTGCATGTACTATGATTTTTGTTGACACGGAAAGTAAACTTGTTGCATTACTGCTACATTGTATTGTTGCAGGTTCACCTGGAATGTGCCGGACTGCTGCAAACACTGTTTGTAGTGACTGGCTCTTGCCAAGGTCTCGAGATTGGAATTGATGTTGAGTCTGTTTCTTTTGGTGCAGTTGTTCAGAACAGCTCAAGCACTCGCCAGTTTATTATGAACAACACTGGTGACATTGGAGCCAGGTTCAGTTTATATCTGCCGCCTGTGCAGTGTTGTATTTCATAACGTTGATTTTCTACCCATCAGCACGTTATAATTTCTGTAATTTTCTAGACACCGTGTACGGATAGTAATTGTTATATTAATGGGTAGAGATGCGGATAATGCAATGCCTCTGATGCATTGATTTTAATTTCTGTTGTTTTTAATACTTGCTATATAATGGTGATTTCACAGAGTTATAAAATCCTGACTCTTAAATACAGACGAGATGCCTGTATTAGTACTGATACTGATACAGTGGTGAGTTGTATTGCATTGCAGATTTAAGTGGGATGTGAGCAAGCTTGCAGCGGACTTCTCGCTGTCGCCAGTTGAAGGATACATCTCTGCTGGAATGGATGTTCCATTTGATGTTGTATACCATCCAAGAGATGTCAGCAATGACCTTCGTAGTGACGTCAGTGTTTTAACTGCAATCTTCTCGTCTTTGTGCAGCAGAACTGGCACATTGTAACAAATTTGTTTGTTTTTGTAGGATAGTTTCAAACCAAGATTGTTAACACTGACAAGGCAATGATAGATAGCTGATTTTATGCCCGGTGGGTGAGCAGGAATGAGTCCCATGAGTACTTACTGGTCTTTAGTCCATGCAGTAGTTTCGACTGCTACACTATCCGTCTCACTGTTGTGAGATGGATAGTGTGTCTCTTGTAGACAAGACACATCACAAGGCCCATTATTTAAAAACATGACGTCATCCACAACACTACACTGTGAGTACATAATGTATTGCATCGCGCCAAAACAGGATGACCAAGCCATGGCCAAAAATCATCGTGTACAGAAAATTTAGTGAAGTTCAGCCTCATCGTTTTTGAGATATGTGACCATACAGACAGACAAATCACAGACAAGAGAGAAATGCTTATCACACCTTGCACCAGCAAAGCAATAACACAGATTATTGAACGCATTGTATGTTACATGCTTCAAAAATTACCAAAATCATTTTATTTACATCAGAGTATTAACAACCTAAGCGTATGATGTTTGTTTAAGACACTAGATACTGTGTTGATTACTGCAGTTCACCACTGTTGTTCTGTTAGTCAGTAGACAACATTATCACCAACACTACTGAATACACCAGCAGCTATAACATAATCTGCTGTTTATACTAATAGCTGATGACTGACAGACGCGTATAGCTTGACTTCAGTGCTTTGATGCTGTTAGTTGGGTGGCAGAAAGGGCATCCAGCCTGTAGAAAACTGAGTGGTGGAATGTTGGCATGGTTATCTGTTTGGAGCGAGGTGCAGACTTGCATATGGCCCAGCTGATTCCACCGCCACTCACTGTCTTACTGTTCCGTAAAATCCAGATTGATTTTACCTTTCTGATACCGGCTCACCCAGGTAGTCCCTGACAAAAGGCCATTAAATTGGTGTTGTATGCTGCTCATAGCCTAACTGTCAGCTGTCATTTGCGTGAGTCGTCAGTTACATCAGCAGTAGAATGAGCCTGAAGTTGCCTGCAGGTGCCAGACAAGTCCCACTTTTCAGTGGCAGTGTCCGGGCAGTGAGACAGTCAGAAGGAGGCAGTATATGCAATGTGTGGAAATGTGACAGCGCGCAACATTAGAAGAAGCCGTCTTCACAAGTTTGCCCCAGTGAGTGTTTGTGACCAATTAGCTGTGTGTGATCTCTTCAGCACAAGAGATTGGCAGCAAAGATCGAGCGTCTCCGAAATGACCTATTTGGTGTCTAGTTGGACGTAAAACCTTGACTGAACCAATCAGTCAGTTGTGTATAACAGGTGATCCGATGTCAAGTGGAGGGCTTGTCAAGACCACTGCGACTGACCGTGTCTGGGACGTGTGTCGGCGCACCTGCATCACGTGATGTCTACCACGTGACCACGAGTGTGCGTCAGCTTGAAATCAAGAGTCTGCCGGTGTCGAACCAGACAGCCGGCGTGACGTACAACCTGCGGCCAGTCATTGATGGCACGGATCACTTCAGTGGACCAGAGACACTGACTGTGCCGCCTTCCAGCACTCGCAACTATGAACTCACCTACCAGCCACTCACCATGACCACCGACGGACGGAAGCACACGGTACAGTGTCACACTTGCCTCGTCTGTTGTCTTCTGTTTATTTGCTGAAGCCAATTTTCACTGCTGTTCCCTGTAGGTTTTCTTTCAGAACAAGTACAGTGAGGAAACTCAACCAGCTTTACCTGGAAAACGACAAAGAAAAGGGAGAATTAAGAGTGGTAAATTCTTTCATTATGTTCCTTTTGTCATCTCAGTGGCCTGTTGCCAGATTACTTTGGATATTCTTGTCCTAGTAGTTCTGGCATTTAAACTACTTCTAAGTACTTAGAGTCTCAAAGTATTTGATGTAATCTAAGTAATATAATTTGCACTCTCGTCAGTTTACTTGTTTTTCAAATTTTGTGCGTATATTAAATTACCCAATTGTTTAGTCCGCCCGGCATGCCTGCTTGGCGGGCTATATATTTATATTTATTATGTAAATAACTTCATGTTCTATTTAAGACTATAGGTGAAATTAAGTCTCTCTTAAATGTTTCTGCAGGGTAGTGTGTTTTTCCCACTTCCCGACGGTCAGGGTTTGATGTACTACGTTTCGGGAACAGCTGAAGCACCAAAGCCGAACGGCAAAGTGACACGTGATGTGCCGTGTAAAACCACGTTCACAGAAACACTTGCTGTGCAGAACTGGCTCAAAAAGTCTCAAAGGTCAGTTGTGTTTCTCAACTTATTTATGTTATTGTGTCGGTTTATATGTGGACTAAGTCACAGTTACAGTTATATCCACTGTTTACTTCATTTATTGTTTGTGTCATTGAAAAATGCATGTGTGCAGTCCTTTCTTGTCTAATCTACTTTCGTAGTTATAAGCAGTTGATTCAGTCAGCCTTACCTTTACATTTCACGTATCAAAATAATCTCATTCTACTTATTGTAGACAATAAAGTAACTGCTTCTAATCCCAACAGTTTCCTGTTACAAATGCCATATTTTTTCTTATATTCTTTCAAACCAACAAATCCATTGACTCATTTAAGTTATGTTTATCTTAACTTCATGCTCTGTTTTCATTGGCTGTGTCTTACTACATATGTCAGACAGTTCCTGATGTACATAATATTGACTTTACGTTTTAATAATACTTAATGAAAATTATTCTTTCCATGTAATGTAGACAAATACTACACAACTTGTTTTCTGTGCACTTTTGATCCTTCCTCGGCTCCCAACATATCAAGTAAGTAAGTAAGTTGAAAATTAATAGAGTGCATTACGCAAATGCCTCTAATGTGCCTTTGGAACAATACCCAAGTACCATACCAACTAGCTATGACTACACTGTGTCTCAAAAAGAACGACACTGATGTAGCATACTATAACTTCAACGCACATCAACTGATTTTCGTAATTTTTGGCAGAGACATTGCTGGAGAGTATGCTCATGAATGGTAATTGTTATTCCATATCTCCAAACTAATGTCTCTGCACTACCTGGGGAAACATGAACCCCAGAAATTGGGTCTCTTCAGTCATGCTGTATACCGAAAAAGACACCGCTTTGGCTTGCTATATCTTCATCAGTCATGAACCAATTTTTATAATATTTGGCAGTAAATAGCTACGGAGTTTCAGCTATTATAAACTTATTTAATAACTTATGTCTGTTTGCTATTATTTCCTTAATTTGCTGAGAGATTACACGGGCGAAAACGACCAATTTTCGACGTCATTGGTTGTTTGTAGACATACCGTTTACTGAAGAAGATAAGATTCTCATTAATAATTTGTTCGATTTAAAGGGCTAAAATGGTAAGCATTTAGCCAGAGAGTTTCCCAGCAAAAGCTGGAACGTAGGCCTTATTTAAGTTGTTGCAAAAGCTATGGGTCACTGGGTCAACCATTGTTCTGGTAGCAGCAAATGACGCAGTACCCGCACCGCTAATAACATTGATCTTGTTGACAAACTGGTGTTACACAAAAATGGCCAAGCAAAAAATAATATTTATACACTGTACTTAATACTACGGCCATCAAAATTGATTGATAAGTGTCAAAGATATAGCAAGCCAAAGCAGTCACAATAGATATCATGATTGAAAAGACCCAATTTCTGGGGTTCATGGTTCCCCAGGTAGTGGAGAGACATTAGTTAGGACAGGTGGGATAGCAAATCACCATTCGATAGCATACTCACTCAGCAATATCTATGCCAAAAATTAGCGAAATCGATTGATATGCATTGAAGTTATAGCGTGCAACGTCAGTGTTGTTTTTTTTGGAGACACAATGTATTTTGTAATGTTAAACCAGTTGTCATATGATAGTGTAAAACTTCACGTATATGTATCAAGATCTAGATCATATCCATACTTAAGTCATTTTTCCAGTTCAATTAGTTACATTTTTAGCAAATTTTAGGAAAATTTATTGATAATTTTTGGGAAAACCTTCTGACAGACAGATCAGCCAACACACAGATGGACTGGGGCAGAAAAAAATTATTTATTTATTTAATCAGGAAACAAGGCTCGTCCAACAATATAACACACATGACAGTGACACCCCTAACATAGGCCACAAAGATTATGTGACAGAGCGCATGTGCAACCTCTGCTTAAGTGTGAGATATACGAGAAGGCTTCAGCCACAAATGAGTGAGCTTGTGTAATGTGTATTATGTTGTTTTTGCCAAAGATTTCGAGTGAAGATAGAATACATTAAACCCGATAAGCTTGATGCTGGTACAACGATCAAGGGACTTGACTACATCGATGTACCTAGACTAACAACACGTGACTATAAACTAACTTTTCACTCATACAAGGAATGCCAACCTCTCGTTAAGGTATTCTACTCGTCACATCGTTGTTTTTCTGCATTAATACCAGTAGGCTAGTAGTAATTACTTCGTACCCACAAGGGGCACGCAGTATTGTGATGAGTATGTCAGTTTGTCAATCTGTTTGTCTGTCTGCTTGCATAACTCAAGAACTACATTTCCAATCCTTGCCAGATTTTTGTGCATGTTGCCTGTGGCCATGACTTGGCCGCCTCTGCAGCTGATGGCATTTTGATACATTAAGTAGCCTGCTTCCTGTTTTGTGGATGACAGCACGTTTCCATAGCATGGGGCCAATGGGCCAGAATCAAACATGAAGTTTTACTTCAATAAAGTTCGCCAGGTGTTAGCACTGGTTGGATATAAGACAACTAGATAAACTTGAGCAATCATGTTTATCAGACTGTTGCACTGGGAGCTAAGTGTGCTATTTACGACTGACTTGTTATAATATTGAATTTATATTGTTCATTTAGTAAGTAAACTGATCTGCTGTCGTCACACATGACAGAATTTCAGTAGTAGTGTTAATAATAGGGTAGACCGTCAATAGGGCAGACCGTCAATAGGGTACACCGTCAATAGGGTAGACCGTCAATAGGGCAGACCGTCAATAGGGTACACCGTCAGGGTG
>Ga0209782_1000569_pt1 | contig 16692 bp, 13 predicted proteins | sample WorMetmaBAHAMAS1_FD_187390 | JGI IMG/M metagenome (GOLD analysis project Ga0209782, IMG submission 187390) | Marine gutless worms symbiont microbial communities from Max Planck institute for Marine Microbiology, Germany - Inanidrilus... | ecosystem: Host-associated > Annelida > Digestive system...
ATACTTTATTATATCACACTTCTGTATATTATTGTAGCTTTGCTAGGCCCTAAGGATTTCTTTAGGTGCTGTTTACATTTGGGATATTGTAAAAGAACCTGGGGGCTGTTTCCTTTTCCCTGTTTATCACGCTACCATTTCAAGTTTCCAGGGAAGTTAGAATTTTGAAATTCTGAGAGGGAGCAGACCCTCACAGTAGCCTATCTCATTGGCATCTATACTGACTGACTAACTGCATGCTTAATGTTTATGCTTCAACTTTATTCAGCCACTTGAAGTAAGTAATATTAGTTTATTTGTGTAGCGTGTTTAGCCATTAAGTTACGCTGTAGTGACAGACTGATAACATTTTTCTGCTGTCGCATATTTCCTTTTTTATACGGCCTATACTGTGAAATTTGTTGTCATTAAACCTACAGTCTTGTAATGTAGTCTACATGCAGCCTACAGCAATCGACCGGCCTACTAACCCTGCGATTGGCCAGTCGTCTGACGGGAACCGTGCGGCAACATCAAAGAAACCCACAACTTGATCGCTCCCTAGTGACGTAATAACCCACAACTTGATACACTACCACTGTAACCTCTGTCAACATAGGCAGATTTTACGTGCGATGCTATGCTAAAGCTCAAGCTCCATTGGTTTGATTTATTGTGTATTTGTTGCAAACTTTCTTGTATAATACGTATATGTAAGGCTTGGGTAGGATAAGCCTATTCATATGTAAAGCGTCCACAAAATAAGCGACTGTCAGCATTATTGGTAATCTTTATTTCACCACAGTGATATTTTCGAAATGTACACTATGGTTGAAATACAGGCAGACATTCTGGTGGTCAAGTATACTTTGTGAACGCATTGTAGGTTGACGACAAGCAGAAACAAAATTAAAGCGTGAAAGAACGAAAGAATCTTAATAGATTCGTACTCTGCCGAGCCAGAGACATGTGCGTAGCATATGACTATGGATCGTGTTCAAAGGTCAGCAGTTAAGAGACATTTAATGCCGGAATATACACTGTGTCTCAAAAAAACCTGCACCCCTAAGGCAGGTCGGCATAAATTCATCAAAATAAGTTCGCCTACAATGACTTCTCACACAAGGCACCGCCATTCAGTTGCGAATGGATTGAGCTCCAAAAGTTTAGTACGGGTCGAGTACCAGCTGCAAGGTTTCCATGGCAACCAGGCAACGAATAACCGTATGCTATTCATTACAGAGCGCATTCGGCGGCGACGTCGCCTTATTTATTGCCTATAAATGACGTCATAGTGACATCATCACAATAAAACTCACAGCTTTTATTCAGAATGAAATTCTCTACAAAACGTGTATTTTGGATTTTTTTGGTATTTGGAAAATAACAGAATTTATGCCAACATGCCTTAGGGGTGGTTTTTTTGAGACACAGTGTAGTGTATGTGCAGATGCCTGTCTTGGATGGTATACTTTTCTGAGACACAGTGTATATGTAATCTGCTGTAATTTTTAAATATCCTGTTTCACTGGAAAAATCAAACGAGGCACTGCAGTCGTATGCTCACTTGTGTAAAATTTCTGAACCAATTGGCATATTTTTGGCACAATTCCACAACGTGATATTCTTAACATATTCGTTAACTTTATTGTGATTAACCGATATGAAGTGATGCCACCCAGTGAAAGACAATAACTGATTAATAAGTTATTATAAGTTACCATTACAAAAAGTATTTGCTAAGCCTTTGCTGCGAAGCACATTAGAGACCATGTCATCATTCACTGATGTCTCACACCTATGACTTTCTGCTATACGTCTGACTGCAGATCAAATCACCAACTAGCAATGTTAGCTTTGCTGCTGCATTTTGAATCAGCAGATGTGTTAAGAATAAAGTGGTACTGAAGTGTGCTAAGTACTGTTGAATTTTACGCCTAATGTTGCAATGTTATTTTTACTTACGTACGTTGCAACTGGGGGTGGGTGTGTCTGTTAACCCCATGTGAACCTCAGCTTCTGTACCAGCGAGAGATAAAATTCCAATAGCTATGATCAGTTTTCAGGAGTATAAGCTTTTTAATGGTCTCCGCACCAACATTCATTGGTGATTCCTTCACACCGAATTTCAGATGATACGATTACGGTAAATTACCCCCCAATTGCAACATAAGACTTAACAAAAAACCCTACAAACCGACATTAAACAGTTGATGGTGTGTTTTGGTTGTCGTAATTATTAGGAAGATACTATAGCGCTGCAGCAACTACAATCAACTGATGCCGAACTACTTCAGAGTAATTCGTCATGCTCAGATGGCGGTGATGAAAATTGCTTTTATCAGGCAGTTTCACTCGCTTGGTACCGAGACGTAGCATAGCTACCTTCGAGTTTGCACAGCGTTGGAGATAATTTGCAATTCAAACACCTACACTTCTGACAGTCCAACATTTGCACTCTGTGATCTCCCGATTGTTACACCGGAGTACTGCCCGCTTATTCAGGATACTGTGACCATTGGAGATAATACACCTGTTTGCTTTAGGTAAGGCACTGGGAGTCCCATTACAGTCATACTGTCCGCTGACTAGCTGTTCCGTACATCCATACACCATCTATGTACATCAGTCTTGTTTCTGAGCGAACCTTTAAGCCCGGTAGTGTGACACTCATGTGGACGTCGTCGTCACGCACTGCCTGTGAACCTCATCACATAGTTCTGCTGGTGCCCTGTCAGTCTTCGACAGGCTTGTTTCCCCTAACGGGCATCCACTGGAGGACAGCATAGCAGACAATGCAGAGGAGTCTATGGATGAAACTGTGGCAAACCCTTCAACCACGTTACGGGTCGACGAGGTACATACACAGGATGCAGACTGTACAGAAGCAGTCAAAATGTCAGCACTGGATTTGACGGACGGCGAACCTAACGACAGCGTAGATATGGACAAATCGACCCACAGCCCCGTGACCTTTGAAGTTATCGACAGTGCATCTAACGAAGGTCAAACACTGCTCGTGGACACTCACGGTTTCTCGTACTGCAAGAAGGCAACACGTGGCAGCAAAGTGTACTGGCAATGCAGCCAACTAACGAAGTCTGTCGTGTGCCACGTAACCGTTATCCAGGATGGTTCACGCTGGGCACACACGAGCACCTGCATCCGTCTACGACTGCCGCCGTATGAACAGTCCGTTTGGTACGTGCACAGATCACAGCCAGTTTAATTTTCAATCCTTTTTTCTGCAGATAGCCTGTTGGCTTGCTCAGTGAAAATCTTCACAATTTTATTTATTTAGCCTGCTCGGAAGGGCCATATATTTTGTTGATGTATTTTTAAAAATTGTTAAAACTATTTCTGAACGATCAACTTCGAGAATCTAATGGACCGATCTTCACCTAGACAGACCTTTACCAAACTTACAAATTTCGCGTTTCATTAGTACTCACTAGGGGGCGACACTGTGACGCCGAGCGGGCTATACTTTAGGCTTTGCCACACATTACTAGTTTATGAAGTTTCTGCAAAGGTTTACATTATTACAGTCATTGCTGGCCATTTTGCTTATAGGTATACAGTTGAAAGCATATGTGGTTGTAGGTAAGGAAAAATGTAAGGACAGAAGCACTCGAGAACGTTTCTGAACCGGCTGGTATTATTGTCGACCGTGCTGTGACCATGCTTGATGCCGAACAGCCTCTGCACGCAATGCCAAGCATTTTAAATCGGGTCCGTCTGCTGGTCGACGGTTCGTACGAATAATGACTGCGAGGGCTGGCACGCTCGGCTTAATCGCAAAGCTGTCAGTGGCCAGCTTCCGTTCTATATGACTTCGAGGCAGCTTTATGGCGTTCATGGAAGCACGTTCTCGGTGATGATATCGTACACAAAGGCTGCATGTTCCACTGGAGAGAAGCTGTATGGCGCAAGGTAGAGCAAGCCGGCCTGTCCACCGACGACATGGAACGAGACGCTGTACATCATTATGTGCGTCGGCTTTTGGCACTGCCATTCCTGTCCGCCTATGACATCAGTACAGCGTTTGAACATATCAAGCAGCATGTGCTGTCCATGAAACTATTCAACTTAGTATGTGATTTATAATTTCAATTTTTAAACATGACTTGTTTACAATACTGTATCTATTCATAGAGACTTGTACTGTACGTAGTTGATGATCTTTTCACATATTCTCTCTTTATTTAATGTAGGTGGTCATGATTGTGACTAGAGGTTAACTATGCCTCTACGACATTTGAGGCTATAGTACATTGTGTTTATTTATTAGCCCAAGAAAAAACTGATCATTCTTATTCAATGCTACAACTACACTGCATTCACAGTCCGCCCGAAAGAATGAAAAATCAATTCATTTAAGTAGTTAATTTAAGCAGTTAATTACTTATAAGTATAATGATATATATGAGTAAATATTATATATATAAGTATAAGAGGCATTTGTCCGCCGTGGAATATGCCTTGGTCTGTCCCGACTCCAGTGCAACTTGCCGCCGACTATGACAACAATCTCTTCAGCAAGCTGCTACACAATAACTGTCATGTACTGAAACAATTGCTTCCAGCTGCTGAGTCAAACTCCCATTATAATCTTAGACAGCATCATTATCAGGTGATCAGGCGGGCTCAGTGTCTAGGTCGATTGGCCCGGGCCTGAGTCGGCGGCCGCCCAGCGATGGTCAAGCACCATTGGCTGTCCTGCGTGGCAGCCTAGGCCTAGACTGTGTGTGGCTGTCCTGCGTGACAGATGTTGGTCGAGTGTTGTGACTTGTCTATATTAAAGACTATTATTATTATTATTATCATAACTTGACTTTATCCGTCAAGACTGAACATAAAAATTTTGTTAACAGGCTTATGTTCAACGACGTTTATTAACTCTATTTGGCATACTAGCTAATTTTAACTTTTAGGCTAATATTTTCATTCCACTAACAATCAACCCAATTATACAACTACACAGCTTCTTAACACCTTCTGCATACTTATCCATGACATTCCATGTTGTTTGTCTTTTCATACTGTTAACTTAATCGTGCAACAACCGTGTCTTAAATGAATTGCGTTTAGATTTATTATGCTGTGATATGAGTTGCGGTTTAAGCAACCTTTAATAAAGTCTTATTTGTTTTGATTTGATTAACTGGATAGTTACATTTAATTTTAATAATAATTAGCCAAATAAATTTTCAAGTTATTCAGCATGACAAATAGTTCATCATCTAATTAATTAACTACAACTCTGTGTTACAGGTGGACTACGTCGCCACCACATGGCTACACAGTACGATGCTACCGCAATCGTCTTGGTCTGTCTGCTGTTCGACGGTTCGTACGAATAACGACTGCCAGGGCTGGCACGCTCGGCTTAATAGCAAAGCTGTCAGCGGCCAGCTTCCGTTCTACAGACTGCTGGACCTGCCGCACGGGGAATCCAAGCAACTGCAGCAGTAACAACGAAGATGCTGTGTGAACGCAAAGTGCAACGTCTGCAGCTCAAGTTGCCATATAGCCTGCAACACCGTCTATTCGCACTGCGCGACGAGCTTGATGACGGCAGGCGTTCAACTTCGTCGCCGCTAAAAGCCTGCTCGTATTTATATGTGTAGTTGACTGTGTGCCGCATCTCGAGGCAAACTGAGAAACACCGTCGAACATGCTAAATACAGTATTGTTTATTCTTTTCAATTAACTAAACAAAGCTGAACACTGACAGCAGTGAAAAATAGTTTGTATGCAGGCATTTAGAGACTAGCCTATTTATAGCATCATAAACATGGCAATGAACTTGACGACATACTCAGCTGGTCGACATTTCAGCTATAGCTATAAAAATTTGGTAACCAAATGACTTTTCATTTACTGGTGAATGTGGCCATTTTGGTATCACTTTGTGGCCGTTTTGGTTTGTGGCCATTTTGGATGTCATCCAATCTGACAGAGCTTGAATATTTCTGAAAGAGATGAAAAAGTAGTTAAGTTCTTTACAGTCAACAGCAAACTCTGCTATCTGTACTAATATTCACACGTTGAAAGGACTATATACGACTAAATAAAATATCAAAATTATTACGTTAAAAGATGTAACATACGCAACATTGGAGTGAGTTTTAGGACAGAGCGACTGAGCTAGACTGTTTGTTCGACCGACGGGAACAACGCCGAGTGGAACTTTGCCAGTAAACTGGTCCTGACAACAGTCGACAACGCAGACAGCTAGCAGCACGCAAAGACCACGCTCGGTAGAACCTTTAGTGTCGAGACAGATACGGCAAACAGGCTCTCTCACCGTGATAGAGATGTACTGGTATGGAACAACAGCAATGTTTCATGACCATTATATATTTGTAGGTCAAGCCATGCTTAAATGACAACACAGTTAACAAGAGGGCCTAGCAGTGGCTAGCATAGCGCAAGATGTTGTTGTTTAGATTACCCCTCCCTGTAACCACAATGAGCGGTAAATTTGGATCGGAATTTGAAACCTCACTTCTGTCACAGACAGACAGACAGACAGACGGACATTGACATCGTAGCATAAGCGTGAGATGTATATATTACATCTTGCGCTAAAAACTGAAGAAGAATTCAGCTGGAGCTAATGGCAACTAATGCACTTGGCATGGCAGAGACATGATGCTACAGTTCTTCTCAATGGTTTATCTACACCCTAAACAAACTGTTGTGTGTATATCAGGTAATTTCACATAAACACACACAATTTCCATGGAGATATGTTTATATATCTGGTAATTCATTCATACTACAGATTCACCCAATCTGGTGCAGACAGTTCCAAACATGATACATGTTAACACAAATTTGTCAGACAATGCCTCCATTTGTCTTCTTTTACACAACATATTATAACTATTGTAAATGTCATTTAATGTCACGTACCTCGTCCGTTCGTCTTAATAATCCAGTAACGACCTGTAACAAGAAAAATAAACAGAACATACGATTCAGTGCAATTATCCACATATTACAATTGACAGCAACACACACGGGCTTGCGCTGCTTTCAGACTCCAATTTCTCAAACTACCACAGTACTGCAACTGTTTGCCACTCTGTAGACTGTCGGTAAAAAGAGGTGCCGAGTATTGAACACAATAGCATATGAATGTGTTTATGGTGTGATAGAGGTTACTACCTACTAACTCAGAAGAAATGGCACTGGTTGATAAAGACAATCCTGGAATGGAAGGGAAGTCTACGCTGGGAAGCATTGGAGGAACAGGTAGATTTGAGCTGGAAGTGACAGAGAGACGGAGTGAGGGATGGTGAAGGGAAAAACCTTACAATAACAAACCGGTGTCCAACATGAAGAAATCTATTGACAACCAGCAAGAAGAGAACATGAACCTCACTAATTTTTAAACTTATAAAAAGAACACAAGAATCACCTCTGAAACGGTGCCATCGCCACCGACAGTTATAATTGCATTTGTCGGATCAATAACGTCCATGTATTTCTTCGCCTGACCTTCATATTCTGTCTGCAAACATCACAATATATATATACAGGGTGCACCGATAAAAAACAATCCCCTAGAAAAAATTATGTATTTCAGCCATGGGAGTACTGATTTGAGCCAAACTTTCAAACTCTGTATGTGAGCATTCAGGCAACATATCCTGCAAATTATATTGAAATAACTTATCTGGTCCAACAGATACAGCAGTTTAAACTTTAAAGTTCACTTTTTCAAGTGAACATACAATTGCACATTGAAATTCACAAATAACGAATCAAATTTTGCAGAGCTTTTTCATCAACAGCTCATATGTTTTAATGATGAATATCAGGTGCCTATAGCTCACTCAGTATTTAAACAGAGTGTTCACAATGTCATTGCCCACCAGTTGCAGCAACCCACGATCGAAATCTGTTGCAAAAAATGATACAATTGCCTGATTAATAAACTCGTGAAGCAAATCATTCCGTGTGGTCGACAAAACGGTCATTCAGCTCAGCATGATGTTGGTCAGCTTTGGCATGTGTATTCGATAGTGTTCCAGCATAGCACCCCACACACGATAATCCATTGGCATATCCATATGGCACATTTGCTATTATTTTTACACCAGAATCGCGATTTCATTACTGGTTCACTTGGAAAAATGCACTTGTAAGTTCATATAGTGGTAATTTTTAAACTACAACAAATATTGTAACGAAATTTGCTGCCTACGTGTCCTGAAACCTCCTCTGTAAAAGCTATAAAACTGGTGAAAAAATCTGTTACAGTAACTTAAATAATTAATTTTTCCTAAGGGATTGTTTTTTTGGTGCACCCTGTATATATATATATCATGATAAGAGGTTGAAACATGCCGCGAAACGTTGACGAGTTACAAATTACATGCTGCTGAACGTCCGTTACAATGCTATGCTGTAATGTTGTACCGGTAATTACAGTTTTAAGCTTGAGTCGGTTATGTCCTTTGCATAAATCACACAATCAAGAGTGCTTCTTTGTCGTAAAAAAATCTACGCCGGCAAAAGAATGACTCTGCCACCCTATTTTAACGATTAACATTAATTTTTAAAAACTGTACTACTGCTATTTTCAGTATGTGCCCAACTGGTCAAGTTTCCTACATTACGCCAGGTCAAGCCACACTGTGAACAGATGTTGCTTCTGTGGAGCAAGCAGATGTTTTCCTTCCTATTAGTTACCCAATCAACAACTTCAAAGCACTAAAAATGTCACAGATAAAAATGAATTCAACATATACCGCTAACAAGAAGACCATCATGAAATGGGCAGCAAAAAGACATATCATCAATAGCAACAAATTCTTTTCATGTGGATATAACATGATTCACTTGCTTCAAGCCTTTAACTCTGATGGTTGGACGAGACAAAAGTAAAAATAGTAAAGCGGTAGAGCAGTTTGTGCTACAAGCACCACACCAGTACTGCATGCCATATGAGATCACACACAGTTATCTGCCAGCCGGCAGAGGCAGTGTCTCCTGCCCTTACCCCGGACGCAACCAGCCAGTACTCGATTTATCCACCAATTAAAGATGAAAGGCTGAGAAGACCTGAGCCGTAGCAGGTAAACGACTTGCCCAGAGTCACTAGAAAAGTGCTGACTATACCAGGTGTCAGCTGGTTAAGTTGGCCTTCTGCCCCACTAGGCACAGTAGGTGTGAACAACTTGCCCACAGTTGTTGTGCAGTTACTGGCTTCAGTGGGATTCCAACCTGTGTCTTTCAAATGCGAGTCAAACGTGCTATCCACTCGGCCAACCACACCAGGATATAGTGTCACATGTAAAAATTGTTTGCCATTTCTCTCAAAGATATTCTTCTGAAACAATGGAAGAAGGAAAGGTTCATCTATACAATAACCACTGACATGAAGATGGTGGTGTTGGTGTTAGTAGCAATAATATTGAGTCAGATGTAATATTAATGACACAAATATCACTAACATTAGATAAGCATTGGCATGTAAGTCATATAATAATAAATATCAGTCAGTTCATTCAACAGACACAAACCTTCACAAGTGTCACCTCCAGGCCAGCAAGATGCAGTAGAGGAGCAACATTTTTCTCATACAAATCTCGTCCTTTGCTGCAACAACACATTTTCACGAAGTAAACACAGTGTTTTATGACATCAATACACATCCTGAAGCTTCAGCAGTGCTAGCATAGCGTGAGATGACCCCTCCATCGACGGTGGCCATGTTTGTTGGGGATCATATGATGGCTTCAACTTCGCTGGCTGGCATAGCCGCTGTGTTCCCGACATGAACCGCAACCCAATGCACTTCCGTCACAGTCAGACAGATATACACAGATGTATATATTACATCTCGCGCTAAAAATCAAGAATAATAAGAAGAAACCAGATAGTCATGTTTATTTATACAGAGACAACCAGACTGCAAAATTACTACGACACACTCACCCTCGCTTTGCAGCAGGATTCAGGAACACTGTAACCTTCCGAGGCTGTGCACCATTCTTTAATAATGTATCACCGTATTTCTGCAGTAATAACCACCAAAAAGCAAAGAATATTCATACAACATAAGAAAATATTCCAGAACATCATATGGCATCAACAACCAATCCAATCTTCATATTTTACATCACAAAAACTCAATGTAATAACGAAAATACTAAGTTACTGAGCTTAACAAAATCAATAACTACTAATACTGTACCTTAGCCTCTAGACAATATGCTTTCAAAATCAGTCGCTCTCTATAACAAATAAACATCAATATAAATTAGCAACTACTATGCATAGTGCAAATGGCATCATTGTTATAACCGAGTGTTGACTACAGCAAACATTCACATCCATGTGGACATACACTAATACATGCACACGGTGTCCACAAATCTAGCTAGACAATTTTCCAGCATATTTCTTGCAGATTGCAGGAGATTTTAAAAGAAATTTCTAGCAGATGTATTTGCACTGTTTCAGATGTATTTGAACAATCTGTAAACTTTCTGTAATGGAGTATGTGCATGATGAGCTCCAACATCACTGTGCCATTCATGATCCGACCAACTTACTAAGAAAACGTAACATGTTACAGCTGTGCACAACTTAGGCTACATTATTACAAAACTAGAAAAGCGTGGCAAAGCCTAACGTTTATTTCTGTATAGGCCTAGATCTTAGTCACATTATGTATGCTTTTTGTATTGTACTTTCTATTATTAGTGTTTTGTATTTTAGTATTTACATACATGTTATATTCAGCTATTCAGCCCTTTAAAGGCTGCAACAGCGTTCAATAGAATCAGTCAGTCACATGTCAACGTGATGCTGAGTAAATTGAGTAATATTACATTTTTATGATTGATCCATAGCTGTTAACACAATAGATAAACTGCAGTTTTTATCATTTATATTTGCTGTTTCATTATCAGTTACAGTACATTTTATAGCATTTAGGCTAGGGAGGACAATTATCCATCAGCACACTAAAATTCTGCTAAAATAGGTCCAAATGATTTTAGAGATATCGTGCTTTTTATATTTTCCAGATGGCAATTGGCCACCATGATGAATTATTAAAAGCATAAAATTTTATATGCTGACGAGGTCGGGAGGATCGAGGCACATCACCATGCCAAATTTTCTCAAAACTGGTCTATTCAAAGCAGAGATATTGCGATTTTTTGATTTTCCAACTGGCTGCCACCGCCGTCTTGGATTTATGAAATCGCAAAATTTTATCGACTAATGGGGTCCAGAGGGTCGAGACGCATCAGCAAGCCAAATATATTCAAAATCTGTCAATCGCCTGCTTAGATATTAAGATTTTTCAATTTTTTACCGCGCGACAGCTATACTAAGTGCGGTATATGCCGTTATCGTGTGTCTGTGTGTGTGCCTGTCTGTCAGACTCCGGTATTGTATCACGCAAATAATGCCGCACGATAGCCCCATGACTCTAGTTTTCTGATGCCAAAGATCATGGCGAAATTCGAACGGGATCACCCCCTATGGGGCGACAAATGCAGGTTGGGTGGGTTAAAATTTGTCACTTTCGACGAAAAACGTGCTATAACTCGAAAACGGTACAAGATAGACGTATAGTTTCTATTAAAGTCGAATAGGAAGTCGTATGCGCTCTATCAAATGGCAATGTTTCCGATGACCTTGGGTGACCCCTAACCCCCCAAACCACCCCAATTTTAGCATTTTTCGTCGACTTTCATATCTTCGTAGTGAGTAAACATAGAGACTTCATATTTGGTCTACGGGTTGATCATAGCTAGTCTCAGACGAGGACTACAAACCGTCCCTGAAAGGGGCGTGGTTACATCACGTGACGTTTTAAATTTTGGGTGCCCCATCCATACCTCAGGAATGGCTGAAGCTAGAGCTCTCAAACTTTGTACAAAGGGAGACTATATCAAACCTCGCCAAAGGGGTGGCAAATCACCCCACGTGACCCATTTTTGTCTGCGTAACTGTGGACTTAGAAAAAATTTCGCCACCGCCCGCTGCTAGCTGGGATCAATAATACCGATCACGGACCACCGGTCTGTTAGTGTCACCTTCGACGGTCGACGCTCTAGCTGCGATAAACCAAGGCATAAGCTCCATCGGTTCGATTTTTCACGGTGTTTGAATGTTTTTTTTTATAATTTGCTTATAATATTGATACGGACATAGGGGTGTTTGATACCTGCGTCGGGCCCGTGGTTATGGCGCGTGGTACACGAAAATTGTTCTAATACATAATAGCTGTAATATGAAAGAAACGAAAATAACCTATACTTCTTCTGTACAAAGCTGAAGCTTAAAGTACCTACACCAAGAAGTAATACAGTTTTTTTCCAGTTATTTCTAACAATTTTTACAAAATTCATTTTTTTATTTTACAAACAAGACACACCCACAACCTTAATCATACCATTATTAATACTCAAACTAAAATACAAATCGCGAAAACTCATTTTGTATTTCAGGGATGCAGGTGGAAAAAGCTCATTTTGGTTTGGTCTTTCCCGACCCCGACGTGCATACCGTAAAGAATACCATAGCCCTAAAAAATTGTTTGAGCGTAAAAAAATTTGTAATATATAATCACGTTAATTTTTTAAAGTTTGATAATAGCAGCTCGTTTGCCCGAGCCTCCAAAGACCGAAATCAGCGAGAACCAAAGTTTCTGAAGTACCACTTGACCACTTCCGGGGTGTGTAGTGTTTACTTTTTTTGGTATGCTGTTTGTTGTTATAATTGTTTCGTAATTTTACATTTAGATAACAAAGGAGCTGTCATAGTTTGTTAAAAGTGCCAAGAGAAAGTCAACGCTTGTGTGCGAATGACAGGTTCGTGTCTAACGAAGTTGGTATTAGAAATTAGTATTACTATGTCACATCATCACATGGAGGAAACAGAAGCAGTCTCCAAAGGGGGTGGATCTGAAACCACAGGACACCATAGGACACCAGAAATAGCGTAATTAAGGAGCGGAGAGATTTAAGAGAAGGACACTGTGAACCTTATAGGTAAAGTTAACATATTTGTTATGTTTAGGTACAACATATTAAAATATTGCCTAATTCAGTCATTACCATATTGCCAGCATATAGGCCTATGTAGCTTAGTTGTATATAAGTGCAAGATGTGGCTGCTACGGTGGTGTTAAATTTTAATTCGAGTTGTACTTGCATGCGTGTAGCCAGGATTTTCAGAGGGTGGGTGTGCCCAGGGGTGGATCCAGGATTTCTGGTTTGGGGGACAATGAAAAGTTGGTCTATTTAGCCTTAGGACTATTCACGTTGGGAGCTCTGTTTCAAAATAATCTACGTTGCTGATATGGGATGCATGCACTCCCAGTGCTCTATGGTAGCTATACTACGCCCATGAATTGTAATCGTAATTTTATTATGCACTCATCACATTGGTCGTTGGCCAACTGGTCATTTTTAATGTCTAATGTTGCATACTAAGAAATCACAACCACACTAACAACATGTTTCACACGTGACTTTAGTTGAAATTAAAGATCATGCTAATTAAGCACAGGCACAACCGGATGACTAGTGTGTTATGCTCCATTTCGTTTCATTGCTTAATTAGGTAATTTAGGTAATTTCTTGTGTCCCGTGGTCAGTCCTGTGGTGTTCTGTGGTTTTCAGACCTACTGCTCCAAAGGCCTCTCTATCTGAGAAATAGAACCAGAGTACGACATTAATTACGTAAAATACTGGTAACTACATTACAGTAGTGCAATTCCTGATGCTATGGAGATCTGCTCTATAGTCATGAAGTAATCCTGATTAGACCAAAATATGTCTAACCGGTGTCATGCCAAATATGTCGCATTGCCAAATAACTCGCGGTACGAGATTTGCGTGACATGTGGGAATTATTAAACCTAGTCCTAACCCTACAACTAACCCTGACCCTAGTAACCTTAAAACTGACTGTAACCGTAACCGAAAAAATAAATATTAAATAAATAAACAGTGGCGCACGAGACTCTGCGAGATCGCGCACGCGCAATGGCGCAGATGAGAGTTATTTTGCACTCCGAGATATTTGATACTAGTTACTACACCGGTTCTTGAAAGTGTTAACTGTTATAGTAAATGTAGTTTGGAATATATGATGCGGGCATAGAGGCATAGGCCTGCGCTCACAATATTTTTCTACGTCTGTGTCTATGTCTACGTCGTACGACATCTAGATTACTCAGACTGGAAGCGTCTGACAAAAATATGACGGGATGACGCGACAGATGACAGGGCAGTGAAGAGTCTTGCAATGATGGTTGGCAAAGGTGCAGCCTACGTACACTTTAGGAACAGCAAAAAAACGCCACTTAATGGACATAAATCTTCAAAAGAACCTTAGGCACAGGTAAATGTGCCCAGCATCCTGAAAAATGCATTGCGTTATCTTCTGTTCCTTTGCAAGTAGTTTGTGGTCGGCAGTCATATTTTTTCTGTTTTAGTATATTTTGAATTTTTTGGCTCCCTCCCCAGACCTCACCTCTATTGTTTAACATTTTGCGTTACAATGGGAATTTTTTTTTATCAAACTACCTTAAACTATCTCAGTGTGATGTGTCATCGCACAAGTGGAGTCGGCCCATCGGCATGCCGGGCTTTGTGGAAATCCCAGTCATAAACAATGTAGGCTGAGAAGCGGACCGGCATCTCTTGAAATACAATGGGAAGTAGTGCAATCGTTATAGCCAAGGTGTTGCCGTGCTTCATTGTAGTCGAACCAAATCAAGATGATTTAGTGCAAAAGTGCAGAGTTCAACAATTTCGACACTGAACACATCTGAAAATTATACTTTTGCATTTGAAGTTTAAAAAGTAAACACCAATGACTGTAATCATGCATAGATCAGTCAATGTCACTATTTTTAGTACATGACAGTGTATTAAATGAAGTTACATCATCTCCTACCATTCACTGGATGGATAGATAGATAAATAAGTTTATTTTCATAGCACCTATAAATTCAGAGTCACTAGATGCTTCAGTTGCCAAAGGGAGAAGTTTTCAGAGATCGTCTGAAGGAATCGAAGGACAGTCCCGGTCGCCAGAGTCTGGGTGGAAGATCATTCAACTGTTCACAACTGGGGACCAGCAGCCAAGAAACTATCACTGAGTTTGTTGTGTGTTCGCGAGACAAGCACCTTCTGGATGTCATTAGAATTGGACCTGATATGGCGCTAAGGTGCCAGTTATTTCACAGCTTTCAACAATTTCTTCATTATAACAATGGATACTAATATTTTTCTGAGTGCTATTTATTTAGCTCGCTCGGCAAACTTGCCGGAAAGGCTATATATTTTGCTTGCATTAATTTCTTCTGTTTTTCTTTCTTTATTTTTTAAATGTGAGCAAAGCTATCTCAGTATCTACTGGACCGATTTTCACGATCTTTTCACCATATGGAAGGTATTTGCTTGAATTTTCTTGATCAGGTCCATTTTTTCCAATTCCTCGAGTGACGTTGCCATGGCAACCAATTTTGTGTCGTAAGCAAAACACCAACCGCGTGCGTTTTTCGCAATTTTTACACCATATGAAAGCGTTTTGGGTGTAGATGATGGATCTGATTTTTTTTCAATATCTCAAGGGACGTTGCCATGACAACAAAGTTTGTTTCGTACCGGACTCCTTCGCTTGGAGCCAAAGTATCTCCAGATCCGCTAGACCGATTTTCACAATCTTTGCACCGTAAGGTAGATATTGAATGGCAGATGATCAATCTGACCTTCTTTTTCCGATATCTTAAGGGACGTTGCCATGGCAACCAATTTAGTGGCAAAAATGGGGCAAAATTGCCTACCCCCCTGTACTTATCGCTCTGTCATTCAGTAACGGTATAGGATAACGCCGTGTATGTGCAAGATTAAATAGCGCCACTAATGCCTCTACATCGTATAAAATTTTGGTGACGATCGGTCCAGTAGTTTCGTAGGAGAAGATTCTAATCGAAATTGCGTTGTGTTTTCATGTCGTGGTTCGGCGTATTTTGGCGAATATCTCCGGACGTACTGGATCGAATTTCACAATCTTATGAAAGCGCTTTACATGCCTATGATGGGTCTGTACTTTATTTTCCAATTTGTCAGGGGACGTTGTCATGGCAACCAAATAATGTTGCCAAAATGAAGGCAAACAGATACTACGTGCATTTCTTGCACGTTCGCCGGATGGCAGCATGGTTTCGTTTTGCTACGACTTGCTACTAATGCAACTGTATCGTGTAAAATTTTGGTGAAGATCAGTCCAGTAGTTTTGGTGGAGGACATTCTAATCAAAATTGCGTTGCGTGTTCACGTCGTGGTTCGGCATATTTCGTCGAATATCTCCGGATTTACAGGACTGATTTTTACAATCTTTTCACCATATGAACGCACTTTATGTGCCGATGATGAATCTATACCATATTTTCCAATTTATCAAGGGACGTTGCCATGGCAACCAAATAATATTGCCGTAATGAAGGCAAACTGATACTACACTGTGTCTCAAAAAAAACAACAATGATGTAGCACACTATAACTTCAAAGCACATTAACCGATTTTGGTAATTTTTAGCAGAGATGTTGCTGAGAGAGTACTCTATTAAATGGTGATTTGTTATCCCACCTCCCCTTGCTAGTGTCTCTGCACTACCTGGGGAAACATGAACCCAGAAATTTGGTCTTTTCAGTCATGCTG
>Ga0209782_1000570_pt1 | contig 16690 bp, 9 predicted proteins | sample WorMetmaBAHAMAS1_FD_187390 | JGI IMG/M metagenome (GOLD analysis project Ga0209782, IMG submission 187390) | Marine gutless worms symbiont microbial communities from Max Planck institute for Marine Microbiology, Germany - Inanidrilus... | ecosystem: Host-associated > Annelida > Digestive system >...
GGCATCAGAAAACTAGAATCATGGGGCTATCATGCGGCGTTGTTTGCGTGATCCTATGTTTAGCCGTTTTGATACAATACCGGAGTGTGACAGACACACACACACAGACACACGACGACGGCAAATACCGCGCTTAGCATAGCCTCGCACGGTAATGAAAATAAATTTCATACAACATTTACTTATGTTTTAAAGGCATATAATACATTGCTACCACATTTGTGAGTTGTCTAGTTTCTGAATGCTGCAGATGGGATATAGTTAAAATGTGGGAGATGCAGATGTGGCAGTATGTAAATTATGGGTAAAGGCCTGGGGATAACTTAAGTGCTAATTATGACAGTGCTAACTCTTACACTAACCCTAACTCATCTTCCTAAGCCTACTTAACCAGTGCCGGTAAATTTTTACTTAAGACTGTTTTTCATGTACAGTACGGTATCTCACCAGTAGAGCAAAATTGCGGCATGTTTTTTCATCTAACAAACTGCAAAATGTGGGAGACACGGATGTCTGTGGCAGAAATGCTGTTGTCAGCTTGAATTGACATTTGAGATTTATTCAGTATTCTAGTTTGTGTTATTTGCAGTTGGATTAGATGCTGCTGGTAAGACTACAATACTGTACAAACTGAAGCTTGGAGAGATAGTCACAACCATTCCAACCATTGGTAAGGTTATCAGAATCATGTCTGGAAAATTGTGTTTGTTGATGCAAATTGCTGTAATAAATTTTGTACGTGACTGACATATCATCTGTGCAAGGTACTGAACGTGCAAGAGCTAAATAAGTTGCTGCATCTTCAATTTAGTGTGGCCAGTGAGTGTCCTGCTGGTGTAATAGCCAAGGTGTCTGCTTGTAACTCGAGAGGTTGCCAGTTTGACTCCAAACCATTCCACTGTTAGTTAACAACATTCAGCAAGTTGTTCACACACATGCCTGTGTTACCAAGCAGTTAAATTTGGTACCAGTTTCAGGGCAGCAATGTACTGTGGCTAGGAAGGTAGCTGTAGGTATGGCATTGCACTGGTCATGCACCACAGACTTCAGTGGTTTATTCTCCTATGGCTTCAAGGCCTAAGTAAGGGAGATGGGCACCCCACCTACAGGCTACACTCTGCATGGGATATGGTACCCTATCTTTATCTTTATCGGCATTTTGCATCCAGGGCCAAGTGCAAAATTTGCATATAAGTTTATTTGTTGCATTAGTTTTGATAGTTTAGTTCATATGTACAGTAATGAATTTCTCTAAAAGCAACATAGCTGTAGTAAACAGAGTTGTCAAAGTGAGTACTAATCAGATTTTCTTTTCTTTGCAGTATAACCACAGCTGTCTTGACTTTGAGGCAAATTCTTCTTAGGTATGCAGAAATGAGAATTTTGAAAAAAGGTTACAGTACTCTTGCTTATTAAAATAACATCTTGAGGAATAAATGCTTATGTTAAGTGAAAATGTGTAAATTTAAATCAGCAGCTGTGGAGATCAGTAAGTCTGACTGTGGACATGGATTACTGTTACTGATGCTGCAATACTGTTAATCTTTCCATCAATGATGTTAGGTTTCAACGTTGAAACTGTTGAGTACAAAAACATCAGCTTTACAGTGTGGGATGTCGGCGGCCAGGATAAGATCCGACCATTGTGGAGGCATTACTTCCAAAACACACAGGTAATTTTTATGTGTTACATGTATGAAGTTTTGCTGTGCATATTTACTATCAGCTGTTTTGTTAAATAAAGTAACTGAATTAAAGTGAATTTTCATGTTCCAAGCTTACGCTCTACCCAGGTTACTGGAAAAGAGGCTGTTAAGTAGGTGTTCTGTTGTAACTGGGTACTGGCGTCAAAGGCTCTCATATACATGTAGTGTGAAGCTTCCCTTCCGTCAAGAGCTAGTTGGTGAATTACGGAAGGATGAGATCCAGTGTGTGATTTAAAATTTTTTTTTAAATGTTTTTCTGCGGAAATCGAGGTTAAAACTAGTCATTTTGTACATTAGAACTCACAAGTTGGATATCCTCTGTGTCTGATATATGCACGATGATGTTGCCATTATTGCATCTGTATGATGTCGTATCCATATTTTGGAATACGTAACAGTTACAATTTGCTTCCAGTCTCAGTACCTTGCATAAGAGAAAAACGTGATGCATTGTGTTATCTTTTCATCAGCTAATTATAATGACTAATTACAGTGTTACACAATACCTGCATAGTAAGATTTTTGTCTGTTGATCTTTTTACTAATACCTATACAGCAGTTCTTTAATGTGAAACAAGTGATAGAAAGATGTAAGAAATAATGCATTCAAGGATGCTGATTGCTTCCTTCAGTTGTGTGATTACTGTGCTTAAAATATTCACTATCTGAATTGCAGTTTCAAATCTTTACAACATAGAATATTTGTCAAGGTATATGTGCATTTTTTTGGTGCAATGCAGGGTCTCATCTTTGTTGTGGATAGCAACGACCGCGAGAGAGCGACAGAAGCTCGAGAAGAACTTTCCAAAATGGTACGTTTTGTTACTTCCCATATTGCCTAGTCCATGTCGTATGCAACTCAGCTGTTCTAGTGGCTATCTAATTTTTCAGAAGCTGCTTCTTGCTAAGATGCCATATACCAATGATGCATTGATTTTGTGGTTTCTGTTTCAGTAGTTTAATCGTAACCAAGAATAAACATTGTGTACGTCATTACATGTTTCTGACGTTATGTAGCTTCAAGAGGATGAGCTGAGAGATGCTGTTCTGCTGGTGTTTGCAAACAAACAAGATTTGCCGAACGCAATGTCTGCCGCAGAGATCACAGACAAACTAGGTCTCAATCAGCTACGAGGTCGCAGTGTAAGTATGCCAGAGCAGTTGGCTGTGATTTCAGCCACGTCTCTTACTTGCAGTTTTTGCTTTTAATTCACACTAATAAGAACTAAGCACTTATTGTCTACATGTTTCTGTCCAGAGTGTTTAGTGTTTGCTCATTTCAGCTGTTGTTAAACAAGGGGTCCATAGAAGATATCCACAAAGGTATGTAGTTTTTACACCATGACTTTCCCTTGTTTGTCATAATATCCCTACCCATGTGGAATTTTTGTGGTTGTCAGCAATGCTACATATCAAATTTTACACAAATCGTCATGCCTGCAACAAGTCAACTTATCTCTAACGGCCATCGTCGAAGATCTCTAGTGAACATCATATAGTCAAGCTGATGCCATTGCCACCCTCTCCCCATAATCTCTTGCTTCACTAAACCCAAAATGGCTTATTTTTCTGGTACCAGCTTATCCAAGTCTTATTGAAAGAGGCCATAGACTGTAGAATTATATACCTCCTATGGCAGCGTTGCAATGTTATGTGTTTCCAGTTTAGTGGACTATGTCATATTTTTATATAATTGACCTTATGGTGTCATTTTTAGCACGAGATGTAAATGTAATATATACATCTCGCGCTTATGCTACGATGTCAATGTCCGTCTTTCTGTGACGTAAGTGCATTGGCGCATTATAGCTAATTTAGGTTTCAAATTCCAATTCAAATTTACCGCGCATTGTGGTCGCGGGGATGGGTAATCTAAACAACATCTCGCGCTATGCTAGCCACTGCTAGGCCCTCTTGTTATTCTTAAGCGGCAAGAAGATAGCACAACATTTGAAAGGACTGCATCAGTTCCAACCTAATTTTGCTCAGCAGTAAAAGTCTTAGAGAGAGTTGTACATCAGTACCAAAGTCTTCCATCTGCAATTGCTGTTTTTGCAGCAGACAAGCTAATTTAAAATGGCTTATGGCCACAGAAGTTTGTGATTGCAATTTGTACGATGATCCATTGATGTTTGGCATGTTGCAGTGGTACATTCAAGCAACCTGTGCTACTCAAGGCAACGGCTTGTATGAGGGTCTCGACTGGCTATCTCAAGAGCTGTCAAAGCGTTAGACGTCTAACAAGTGGACCAAGTGATGTTGTTTCCCTGTGCACGTTTTTGCTGTGTACTGTGTACAGATGACGAATTAACACTGTATGCAGTGGGCATGTGTACACTTCATGCAGCCCACTACACCGGCTGTTAGGTTATCTCTAGTGTTGTATCATAACTGTATGTCGTTTGTTTAAAGCTTGCTGGTAAATTCTTCTACATTGCCGAAGTACGTCTGTATTTTACGTACTGTTAGATATTGACTGATATGTGGAATGAGTTCCACTGTCACTCAGATATGATAAACATATCTGATGCGATGATGGAAGTATACGTAGATGGCTGAAAACGTGCTTCAGAAATTTTATAGTCTATATTACCTAATACCTACAATTAGACCTCCAATCAGAAATCTATAAAAATTCTGGATGGATGAACAAAAAATTCAGCTGATATCTAGATTATCCAAATTAAAGTAAGAACTGAAAAATGTGGCTGGCTGTTACATTTTTCGCCTGATATTTGGCATAACTGCTGGATTAATTAGTTGACGAGAATAAGTACTGCAAAATGTACAGTTAACTCGACTCTGTGAGACAAACAAGTAACAGATCACAATTGAATCAAGTTAATGATGATATTTAAATTATCAAATACTAAGTGCAACACAGAAAAATGCATTAGTATTATCATTTGCTGAAATAACACAACAGGTGATTTGAACATAGTGTTGATTTTTGGGGTGTATTATTCAGCTATACGAATTATTCTAGTGAATTTTAATGTAGCAGTATTCAGCTGTTGGTGTTGGTTTGGGGTCTACCTACTGTCATTAAGGATAAATACACACTGTGTATACCACTGCTTCTGCATGGAGTAGAATTAGGCCTTTTGTGTAATTCCTATGAAACTGTCATAAGTTTTTAAAAAGTGCTGTTACATGTTAATACACAAAATGTGCAGATATCATTAGGAGTAATGCCAGCAGTTTTAGTGGGGGGTATTATTGGGGTTGGGTCTCGGGATGGGCACCTATGCCTCTCTGCAGTATGGGGTCTAGGGCTTTTCTGTCGGTCAATGTTTTAAACAGTACGTTCCAAGCCGGTAGATTTTGGTATATTTTGACAGCTATCAGGAGCTTAGTATTTGCTGATTTCTGAGTGTATTCTATGAAGGGTGTAACCAATAATTTCTCAGCTTATGTACGAATCCCACGGGTGGTCCTAGAGGCAAGTAAGGGTAGACTGGTAAGACGCCGGCTTAATGATTTTCCGCCTGGCTTATAAAAATTGCGGCTTAAATCCGGAAAAGCCAGATTTTTATGGCCGGATGCAGCTTGCGGCTAGCTAGCCGGCTTAAATTTTCGGCTTACCAGTCTAGGAGAGGGGAGGCTCAAACCCCCCAATAGCCTCGCCCCTGAATACCATATGTGCAAGTACAGTATTTTGTGTTTATCAAAAAATGTTGTGTTTTGTTTGGTGGAAGTTAAAATCACTGAATATCATTATTGTTGTTAGAACAGTTATCAGTGGAAATGTGCAATATAAAAATTTCCTTTATGTTATCCGCCATAGAATTTAATCTTTTTAACTGTAACTATGCTTGTGGGGTGCCTGTCTCCCCACGTGGAATATTTTTCACTGCAGTCTCACATAAACCTGATTATGGGAAATAAGTCGCGGCAAATATGAGTGTAGTAACTAATTTCTGTTCCACTACAACAATGGTAATGCCAGCTGTCAGCCACTACATACGCTGTTTCTAATCAAGCCACACTTATTGACAGGTGCAACTGATGCATCGGCCTATCAGCAATACACTATTTTGGCGAATATCGACAATTAACCATAACCCTGAAATAACCTTCACTAACTTTCCCCTTTTGCATAAACAATTGGCCATTATTTCAAACAGCAAATGAAAGTAAATGTAAAGGTAATGATGCAAACTTTTAAGTACCGGTATGCACTTGATTCCGCATGCCAGTGTGCATTAGAGGCTTATGGACTAGTCAACTAGTCGCACTGCTTATCGACAGGTTCATTGTATGTCCATGTTGAATACAGGACAGGCCAAAAACAGACTGTTTTTGAGCGCTGGTAACTTTGCGACGGCTAACGGCAGACAGGCACGTGATATGTCAAAAGATTCAGATTTTTGTCTTGAAAACGTATAAAACGTGCATGTGAGTGCACTTAAATATTCTTTGCTTAGTGTGCATAAATATTTGCTACACGTGAAAATTTGATGCTTTGCCAAAAATTTATGTATTTTACCTTATTTTCAACTCGAACATGGAGTGAAAGTAGCAGCAGTGATAATCTGCACACAGAATTAGTCTCGACAAAATTCAACATGGGCATCTTTCAGCCTTTTTGATGGCTGCTCAATCACTCAGTTCAACGTGCCCGGTTTATCCGAGCCCAACAGTCGATTAGCGTGCATTTCAGCCGGTCAATGTGTGAAATTGTGACGATACACCATATGTTGCAACATCTCCACACTGAATAATCCACAGGATAGATACTGTAGATCTGGATTATTTGGAGACCAGTTTTCCAGTTTGTATGGGAGTGCTGGTAAGCGTGAATGGTGAACAGTGCACTGTACTGCTGAAACAGGAAGTCATAGTCCGATAAACGGCAAATTTTCCGTCAGTAATTCTTGTTTGAGTATGTGATCACAGTCACAGACACTGTTTTAGCTACTGGTCAAGATCAGTTTTACAAAGTTTTGAAACAGCAACGTCCATTCAGCAGATGCTCGTTGGACGTGTACGGAAGATTTATGCAAACTAGGCAAAGAATATCTAAATGCCGTGACATACAATTATTCGTTTTCTACACAGAATTTGAAAACTTGACACATTACATGTCTCTCTCCCATTAAATATCGCGAAGTTATTAACTCTCAAAAAGTCTGGTTTTATTGCCCACAGTGTATATGAATATATGAATTTTAAAGTAACTTGAGCGCTACAAGATACTGAGCTGACAAGTGGTTATATACTAACACATAATTTCAGAACTGTTCAGGGTTGTTAGCAATACTTTTAAAAAGTACTGCAATATTTTGGGACACATGCAAATGTAAAACTGAATTCAACATTCATTCAACATTTTGTACCATCCTACAACAATGATATCATAATAATTTACCAAGATGTCAGAATTCACTTCACCGCCTAGTAAGAAGGAAAATTAATTTTGAAATAGTCTGCCCTTAGTCATGGCAAAAATGAGTTTTTTTTGTGTGAGATTTTGTTCAGATAAATTATTGCAATACTACTTCCAATGCAATGAAATATTTTCATGAGGAGACATCACTGTGGTCACACAGCCACACATGCCACAACTGAGTTACTACTTGCATTTTGCCAATGTCACAAGCTGTTGTGATGAATAATAAACTCAGTAATTCTATAATTTACACGGTAGAATAACCTCAAAATGCAATAATTTACATTTCAACATTATACAATCAAAATACTGCCAGCTTGTCCATATCAGTGTCTGAAACAGCACGTAGAGTCAGTTAACTGAGAGTTGTTCAATGCACTTGGTTGCATGCTCACTGTTCTGAAACACGTCAGCTGTAGTGATGGAATGATTTCGGTTGTAAAGTCATCAATTCGCGTTTTGCAATGTTCTCTTTGATGTTAGTTACCTGTAAGAAAAATACAGATGGTAAAAAGTCCGCATTTAAAAAGATAACAAAGACATTACCTTTCAAGATTTAACCATCATCAAAAAAGTTACACACTGTGCAGCCTGTAGCTGAGCATCTTGTGAATTTTCTTCACTAATTACAAAATAATGCAAATTGTCCACAAATTAATACACCAGTTGTCAACAACATAACAGTATAAAACACGTGCTCTATGGCCATGGCACAGCTAATGTATAACTAGTACAAACTGGAGCAAAAGGATTTTCAGAGTTTTACTGCCCGCATACCATTGGTGAAGGCAAGTAGCACATTCAGGATAGGGAGAAAACACAATTGTTTTCTCAGTAGTATTATCTATGTCGTCTCTGTACCGTTCATATTCATTATACCATACTGTACATGTGCTGTATAAAAATCCACAGTTCCAAATTACACAATAATTATCTTGAAACCAATAAGTCAGCAGGTAACTGATAAAACCTGTTGTTCGTAACTTGATGCAGTAACGACTACTTTACCACTGGGATCTCTGCCAACAAAACACATATTATGAATATGAAAATTGTTTAAGCAAATACACCTATGCAAACAGCAACGTTGAAACTGAGCAGCTAACCATAATGATACATAAAATATTGTATTCCAGTTTCCACTGTCCCATAAGTGGCTCAGTTGGTTGCTGCCGTCATTTCGACTGATGTTGCTGGTTAAACTTTTGTGGGTCTCTACGTAGTGTATGACAAATGTGCTGCTGATGTGCATATAGTTGGGAAGGGGTTGCAAACAGTTGTCCACAGTATGCCGATAAGTGTACAACTCGACTCGTCAGTGAGTAAGTACCAAACCAATTAACGGGAAAAAATCACACTTTCACGGAGGTTTTTAAATATGCCAAATTTGATGGAAAATTCACAGTCTTAACCAAATTCACTGAGTTTTTTGGCACTATAATGGTCCTTACTCCAAGGTTTTGATAACTTTTTTGTCACCTGACAAAATTTCCAGTTCTAATAATTAGTAAATTTATCATCAGTTCACTATCACTTCAGTTACAAATAAATATATTGTAACAGACAGCAAAGTAAATCTATCTGCTCAGCTTGCATAAGTTGCATGCCAAAACACGCCACTAATGACATCAAGAATGACATGCAGGTAGGAAGTAAGTAGTACTTCCTAATTACTAATTTAGTTTGCTGAAGTGTGACATGTAACAAACGACAAAATCTATAGAAATGTACCGGTATTAGAAATACATCTGCAAATCATCAAAAAAGATACAAAATTGACAAAAATCACCAATTTCACACAAATTTGTGATAATGCACATTTTTCACGGAAGACAGCTAATTTTACGGAAGGTGTCATGGCAATGAAATCATGAATTAGGTTGGTCCCTATCAGTGATACTACTTCAATTTCGGCAAGTTAGTTGATCGTTCAGCAAATTGACCTGCTACTTACTGGCAGGACATGGCTGAAGAGTATATAAGTAACAGATAGAAAAGTTAACGACATGCAGCTCTATGCAACAATACTTACATATGCCGCATGCAGTAACTGTAGGAAATTCACACCCTGAACTAGCGACATCTTCAAAAACCAATGATTGAGAAACAGCAAATACCTATCATACCTCTGCTGTTGTAACTCTACTTCTGCACTGGAAGAGAAGCGTCGTGGTGTTGTCGTCTGTAGTGGTCTCAGTGGCCCTATGTCCGCATACCAACAAACACATAGCAGCCGATTATCACACTGTACATTTCACAGGCACTAAATGTCATTAACTGAACTCCTTGAAAAACTTAGTCCCTTAAGCGAAGGTGTAAGTCAATGATACAGATCTACAACAAATATAACATAAGGTATCATTGCATATGAAATTATCTACAACAAATTCGTTTTTTTTTTTCAATCCATTTAATGACTTCAATTTTCAATTGTGATTCTCTGTTTCCGTGTTCCCTGTGATTTTACAAATTACTGCAATATCAAACATTCTTTGAAATATGTCAATAAGAAATGACCAACAAATGACAATTCGTAACAAAATAACTAATTCAATATATTCAATGTAGACACACCATCCACAGAGTCTGACTGAATGGACGTGACACTGGACGGCATAGCCTTGAGAGGACCTGACTTGCTGACATAATTACGCGTACTGAGACTGCGAATTGCAGTCACAGTTTTGCGCTTGTCTGTGGTGGTGGGGCAGGCTGCTGCTGAAGTGAGGTGGTTGTTGTTGGCTGGTGCCTTTGGCGGCAATGCAGACTTCACTGATCCATCGCCAGGTTCAACAGACGGCAGTTTCGTCAATACCCGGGTCCTGCCAGCCACATACGAGCCAGGAGCTGGAAGACGTGACAAACTGGTTTTGCGACGTACGGACGATGGCTGTGGCAGAGCCGTGGCCGATGACGGTAATGATGAATCTGAAGTGATGACAGCCACATCACTGTGTTCACTGAGGTTCGATGATTCTGACAGTCTCCGATGCACGGTTTCACCTGTGCCAGCTCTAGTTGGCAACTTGGACGAAACAGCCAATCGCTACAACAACAACAACCTTACTACTACAGCAAAATAGGTTGCGAAGGTATCGGCATGTGTTGCGAAAAGATGATTGGAGTTTGGAGTGGAAGGTTCCACGCCCAGAAGTAGACCAAACAGGACTTGGAGTGAGGTTGTGCAAAAAGACTTGTCAACTAAACAGAGGATGTCATGGATCGTAGCAGATAGAGGAAGTTGATAAAGAATGGTTGATGATCATGATAGGTATGAGTTGGTGAATGTTTCTTGTACCCACTCACCTGGTTAGGCCTAGATAAAGGGCCATAAAACGGTTGTTGTAGCCAATTGCTACAATAGACATAATACAAAGGTTAGCTTAGAAAGATGCTACAAAAGCCACACGATAACATATCACAAGACACTGCAGTATACATCATGCGTGCTTAGTCGTTGCAACACTACATCCAAGGCAGACAGTGCATCGGCAGAGGTCTCCAGTGGATCAGTTAAAGTCGTATATGAGTTAATTCAGCTACTTGTTATGTGGACGACCAGGGGGACGTCACCATATGCTGTCAGGAGGTTGACAAAATGTTTCACTAACATGCAAGATGAAGAGCTGTTATTTTTGCCATGCCACATGCCCAAAGAGTGAAGTGCATTCACAGGATAGAAGATGAGACAGAAATAAATATCAGGTAAACTTTAATTTACACTTTAGCCTACAAGTTGTTGGTTACTACTTATAGAATCCATCTCTATGCCAACAATACAACACCAGCCCAGATGTGCCTAGTTCAGCACCAAACTTACCAGATATTATTTCTTTCAGTGCTCTTACGAGTGATATCAAATGAGTCCAAATGCTCAATGTTGAGACCAAACACTCATTAAGGCTGAGAACAGACCCACAAGGCCACAACTGAGGCCAGAAGGTTGAGACAGAGGCCAATGCTACAAGGCAGAGGCCAAAATTATTGCATAGAGGCCTCAACATCTCTGCTTTGACACTGTTAGTTATCATAAAGAAGGGCATTTGGTGTGTAAAACATGACATGCATGCAATGAAACAGGTGACCACTCTAATGGCACTGGGAAATTCCCGACATTTCCCAGACTATGTATTTGTGACACTACTATCCATACTGTGTTTCCAACATCATGCCTGCAAGTTGTAGCATGTTGTAATTTTTTGTATCTTTAAATACGGCAACGCAACAGTCTACTAAATACTACTGAAGACCCAAACGTGGTGCTTGCTTGAACAATTTTTCCAGACAACATTTCCCTCCTTCGCTAAATGTTGGTCAGTTCTGTGGTATTTCCCTGTCCATAACAATTTCATGTTTTCCAGAAGTTCTGTCGCTGTGCATATATCAAGTGATTCACTGGGACAAACCTGGACCACAGAAAGGCTGCCAGGGCATTCAAGCTTAAACTATAATACAGAATTACAGGAAGTATAATGGAACACGGCCACTTTGGTTCTGTGCTACAGTAAAGCCAGGAGAACTGACCGTTAGCTTCGGCTGTGGCAACATTCGTTTGCCCGTTGACGGGTTGACAGTCGAGCTGTCACTCGTGTCAGACGCATTGCTGATGCTATCGAGTGATTCAACGGAATCAGCAGTACGCATCATACATCGGCGTTTCACAAATGGACTTCTTTCAGAACCAGGAACTGTTGTATGCACTAAATGGGTACAGTACAGTATAACATGAATACTTCTTACTGGCACATTATCCGTTAGTTTTTATACCAGCAAACTCATTGCTTTCTTAACAACTGATATATAATCTTAATTCTGCTATAAAAAGTTCTAGTATCTGTCAAAGAAAAAACAACAATCAAAAATATAGAAGCATTTGCAAATGAAAGTACATAAATAATGCAATATTACTGCATGTTCTGTTAATACTCTTTACTGTTCTGCATAATGCAGACTTACTGATATACCAGTATTGTAGAACAGTAAAATCATTATTCTACCCGTGGCAGGGCAGCAGAATATTGCAATGAATCTGTGGGTCTGTCAGTCCATAAGCAGATCTCAGGTTGAATGATTGAGTTAAGCTTTAACCACAGACATTAAATATTCTCTAGACTTCTTACGTCCAATTAGAACAGCAGAAGCCTTTGAAGCCGTAGCTTGGCTTCACCAAAGCACATGGCCGCTGGCCGAGTGACGTCATTTTGTTGAAGTAAGGAAGTAAGTTCATTATTATGGTACGGTGGTACCCAACAAACACAAGTCAACAGCCGCCATCTTGCTGTCAGTGTACTATGTTCATTGCTATTTAGTTAGTGTATATCTATTCTATGTTTAGTTCCTCCGTTTAGTCGCCCGTCCTCCATTTAGTAGCTTGTGGCCATGTTTGTCCGTGAACGCGCTGGCTTCGGCTTGGCTGGCCAGCACGTAGGCTGTGGGTTTAACATCTCATTCAACACTGAATGGGTGATTTTTGGGATGCTCTTCCCGAGCAATCTCTTGGCTAATACTGAGAAAATCAAAACTAAAGCCGGGAGAAATAACCACAAACAACAAAATAAACCTAGGCTAACACAAAACTAAATCTACAGCAACTAAATCAATAGAATACAAATCATAAAACACAAAAAATACGTAATAGACCTAAACAAATTATAACCCAGGTTTAGTTGCCTCTTACAATATCTGTCCTGGAAATGGAGTGGGCCTATTCACAAAGGAAAAGATAAACGAGAAGTAAATAACAAAAATATATAAGCAAGAGAAAAAAGAAGTAAGTTAAAAAGGATGCAAGTAATAAGGTAAACAAACACACAAACAATCTACATAGTGCTGAAATCTACAATGTTTCTAGGGCGACTGTATTAGGCATCGGCAACTGCATGAAGTAAGCATATCTCAAGAACATCCAAACTTTACCACATTTTCTGTGTATTTTGCCTGCACCCATCGATCAATCTTCCTCGGGTGGCACTGCAATACTATGTATTTCCAGTTTTGAGTTTTGTAGATGGCGTCATGTTTTCTTATTATGGAACCAATGGCAACCACATGCTACCACAACAGCAATACTACACAGCATGGCGGGCACTAAGACTAGACGTCTAAAGTTCTTCATACAAGTAATGCTGAGTACAGTATCTGATGCACTATTGCCTTGCAGCAGGTGCATCAAAAAACATTACAAGATCATACAACGATATTTAAAATCTATTATAACTTCACATATCAGTTTAAATAATCTATTCAACTGTCTATTTAACTTTTATAGCATTTAACAATTATGCAAACTGTACCAAGTGAGGCACTTTTTCCTTTCACCAATGAACACTGGACAACGTTTTGTGATGGTTTCTTTAACTGCATAAAATACACATGCAAAACTGTTAGATATTCCATACGTGTTCAGTAGAAAAATATTGTAGTTCTGTCCAATACCAATGTATATACACAAGTCACAGACAAATACACAACTCAATTTGCACAATAAAACTACTACCAGTAATTTCACCAAAGCAGCACATCATTAGCTCAAGTCTCAAGTTCTCAATGTCACAGTTTTTAAAATCTCTGATAAACCATCAACGGAAAAAAAATAAAATAGGCTGGTTGTATTGAATCTGGACACTCATTGCAATATAGGCTCAAAGAGGGCATCAACTGGCCACTGTCTTACAGTCTAGACACCAAATATAGCATTCTAGAATGAGGTATCTAAAATCACAGTAAATCTGCGAATGACAACAATTGCCTTTTGTACTCAACTCCAATTTATGATGTACTTTCATTGAAACTCATCAAACTACCTGTACTTAAATATGTCCAAATGATGTACAAACTGTGCACTGAATAAAGTAGACACAGCAGCATTGCTGGATAACCAGTTACATCCAGTTGTCTCAATTAAGTAAGTAAGTTTTGTTGTTTTATATCACGCTCTGCTGTCCTCTTACCCCTTTTAGCTGTTTTAGGGCCTGGAAAACCTCCTGCACAGTAATATTGACATTTTTCACCAGTGTATGCATGTGGACACTAATTCACGTCTTTTCTTTGAAAATGGCCAAAACTGGTACAGGATGTGGTAAAGGTTGCGTGACAGAAAGCAAAACACGTTTTGGAACCCTTAAGCAGAACCCCCATAGCAATTTCCCCCATTTTTTTGTGAGTGCAAACTGTGGCCGATCACTTATATTCCAAGTTTCATCAAGATCTGTTCAGGTTTGGTGGAGTTGTAACTGAAAAAACCCTTCCCACACCCCAAAGTAAATGCAATGTAGGCTCTATGTATTGAATTAATTCATGCAGATAATCAATTAAATGACTTACAGTCAAAACTTTCATTGGAATGCCAGCTGAATGACTCCCAGCTGATTTTGCTGAGAATGCTCGTCTTAAACCACACGGTGCTGGAATACCACTACGGCACTTTGTTTTTGTATCTGCATCAGCAGCAGAAGGAGGAGCGGTGAACTTAACAACACCTTGTTCATCCTCGTTTAAAGCGCCAGGTTCAATGACCGGCAAAGCAGATCCAAGAGATGACAGCAAACCTTCAAAAGCATTACTGGACAATGGCTTGTTATCAACTGATTCTCTTCTGCTTTCGGTGCCGTTGGACATTACCTCAAATGTTTCATCGAGACACAGCCCCTTATCGGCTTCAAGAACATTTAGTGTCAAGTCATCAATCTGGTCGACACCAGACGATCTGACATCACAGTATGCTCTAGTAGTTTCAGCAGTTTTGGCTGAAGGCAGCGAACCGTTACAGTGCTCGTTCTGATTGGCTACAGCAACACTCGACATCAAGTCTGTAACTGCTGTTTCATCAATGTTAGTCGCATCAGTTATTTCGACACTGCTACCATGCTCACTCTCTCTTGCAACACCAACATTCGATAAAAAATCTTTAAGTCTATTATCAACTGATATTTCACCACTGCTTGTCGCTTCAGTGGCTTCAACATGTGGAGTAAGTGGCTTTGCACTGCTAGCAACCTCATTCTGACACACAACATCATCAGTTGATATCAAGTCTTTAACAACTGAATTATAACTTGATATTTCACCATTAATTATTGCTTCAACACGCAAAGGATGTGGCTTTGCATCAGCAGCAGGCTCACTTTGACGTGAAACGTCAGCATTCAATACAAAGTCTTCAAGTGGATTAATGCCCCTTGATATTACATCATTAAGTGATGGCATTGCAGCAGTTCTGGGATGTGAATGTGGAGCCTTTCTACTGTCAGCATGCTCAATCTGGTATGCAACTGTGTAAGCCTCGCGACACAACTCTGCCATCTCGGTTGCAGACAGCGACTGCATCGTGTGACCGGCCTGCGCAACTTCATTAACACCAACGGCAACACACTTCTCAGTATGACCAACTGGTCCGAAAAATATTTCGTCATCTTTTTTCGATACGTCTTTATCAGGCTCCTCATCTTCACTAAACAACAAAAGTATAATGGCAACCATTATCACTACCACACAAGCTATTAACAGCATGGTGGCTGGTTGGCTGATTGGGGGTTGAATGGCACCTTCCGCACAAAGCCATATCAATTACAGAGTAAATCAATTTGTGATTACAGCTTATATATAAATAGAAACATATATCAACGTAAACTACATAAACAAAATCTAAGTAATTCAGTATACAACATATTCGCACCAAAAGTTATTCTCAGATACAAACACTATTACAATGCAGCACACAATTTGATACAAAATAACTCATGAAATTCTTATAGAATCAACGGTCGAATTTTTGCGTAACAAAACAAACAGCACAATTCCTGTCCGTGTGAAATGCCTGGCAGAAGACATGGCAGATGAAAACTGTTAGCCACTGGCTGTGCTTAGCAGCCCTGACTGTGTTAAGACCATCCATCCACCAATCGACACACTTAGCTTCCATGGATATCACACGGATTGTCTAACCACACAGTATGTATGTATGTCCACGCCCCTGCAAAGAGTGACAAAAAAGGAGGAGGGGGAGAATAACAGGAGAATATACAGCACGACAATTTTATGTAAACAGCACATATTCACAACTGATATGGTGTTGTACACATAAGCGCCAAACACGAGAAAAGACTGCTATAAACTGAAATTGAAATAAATGCAACAGTTCAAAGTAGAAAGAATTATCAATCAGCAACCAGCACATGATTCACTGTCCTGTAACAACTAGCTTACAATTTCTAAATGTTGGTGCTATCTGCAACAAGTATCGTAACGGTGAGACAACAGCCATGGTTCATGGTTGTGCAGCAGCCACCGTGATTCTCGCAGTGAACAGACTTGGCAGTTGCTATTAGCACCCCTTCTGATGATGACAATGGCTGAAAGCCTTAGACCCACGGTGCTGAGACCAGCAGATGGTGGTATACTGCACAGAACTACACCGTGTCTCAAAAAAAACGTCAATGATGTAGCACACTATAACTTCAACGCACATTAACCGATTTTGGTAATTTTTTGCAGAGATGTTGCTGAGTGAGTACGCTATTAAATGGTGATTTGATATCCCACCTCCCCTTGCTAGTGTCTCTGCACTACCTGGGGAAACATGAACCCAGAAATT
>Ga0209782_1000571_pt1 | contig 16690 bp, 11 predicted proteins | sample WorMetmaBAHAMAS1_FD_187390 | JGI IMG/M metagenome (GOLD analysis project Ga0209782, IMG submission 187390) | Marine gutless worms symbiont microbial communities from Max Planck institute for Marine Microbiology, Germany - Inanidrilus... | ecosystem: Host-associated > Annelida > Digestive system...
ACATTATACTAGTCGGTGACAGAAGCACATGAGTGTGAACAGCTTGCCCAAGGCTGTTACCTGGAAGCAGACCGACCGAGATTTGAACCTGCAACCTTTCAGATCATGAGCGAATGCTCTACCATTATGCCAGACAGGCCCGAATGCTGTATTGTAGATGGTAAATACTCTATTGCATTCACCGACTCACATTTTTTGTGTTTTCACCATACTTGCAAACAGTTGATAGCAAAACCATTGTTGCATAAACCACAAACCACTGAAAGGTACGAAGCAGTTCCTCATGCTGACAGAAAATGAACACATTCCAGCATTTGACGTCGACGGCTCACGACTTCTGCCACGGCCCAATGACCGCACAACTGGTGTTGTATTATTCAGTGCTAACATTACAACAACGTTGAGCAATGAACTACAAAGTTACATATAAATATATAACTTTTCATTATTTTAACGATAAAAATTAGTAACTTTTATCTCCACAAAGCAAAAGGCCGAGATGCCTAGCAGTTGTCAAAAATTATTATGTACTTATTATTTTTTAATTTAAGGAAGGTTTCCACTTAATACCATATAGTTGCATAGACAAACATCTGAGCCATTCGTCATCAGAAGAAGGAAACCAAGGGGCTCACCCAGACAATAACCAATAAAATGGATGTAGAACTAGCATTATATATAACACACCAACAACAATGATGCAGTTTCTTACAAGGAATTTCGATCACAAAATCTTTGGGAACGTTCTGAAGATTTGGTTCGTGCATTGTGACCCTGCCAGTGGCGGTGAACGTGTCCACAACACAGTGCATACGATCCATTACGAGCGCGTTGCAGTGCGTTCTGCCACGCTGCAGAGGAAACACAACCTTCGCCAGTGCCACCGTCAAACGACGCCACTCCAGGACGATGCCCGGCAGAGGATGAAAAGGTCGAAGTTTCTCAAGAATGTCTTTTGCCGTACTCCACACCGGCTTTGCACGACTAAACAAGCATCAGAAAACATAAATGCAGTCATGCTAAAGATACCTTAATAAACCTTCTTGCATATTTGCAACAAAGTTCCACTTAACTGCAACATCAGTAGAAAACATGATAAATTTCCTGCCAGGAAAATATCAATAGTTATTTTCTTTTCCTTTTAGTTTTACACTTGGTATGCACACCTGATACGCCGTTCAGAGTAAGTGACTATAGGATCAACTTGTTCTGTCATCCACATTTTTGCCAATTATTATTAATACTCTTATACAACACACTATATTTTTTGCAATTTCATGCAAGGTTGTGACGCATATTGCACATTATAATATAAACAAATGGCTCGGCTCTGGCCTGCGCTGCGTGCAGACCAATCACACACGCTCGTGACAGAGACATACGATCAGACTGTCCCATTATTATAATACAGATAATTAACATTGGGCCAAAACGATGAATCAGTTTAGCTTGCTGACTATAAGACTAGTCGTACCGCGAATTAGCAGTTCGACGTGTGCCCAGCGTTTTGCTTGGCCGTACAGAAGAAGACTCGGCTTCTCCATTCACGGGCAGCCTAAGTTCCCCGTAGAGCACCTGTCCTATGTCATCGACGGACGTCAGTGAAAATGGGTGTCCGGCCAACTGATACGCGAGCTCTTCGAGCGCAGACAACTTGTTCTGTATTATCTGCTTTTGTGACTCACTCTCCGACAGACTGAATCCTGCATTACATTCAATTGCACTGCGAGACAATTAACTCACAACAGATTGAGCGATGATGGTGCATGTAATAAAAAACATATTTACATATTAAATATTTATTAGCCCTTATCACAGCACTAGCTAGATTTGGACTACAGCTAGAGTTATCTTGACATAGCATGGTCTGTCTGTCTGTCTGTCTGTCTATGTCTGTCTGCCTGGGCTCACAACCATAAGCCTGCAAAAAATGTGTGAAACTATTGAGATGCCATTCAGGGGCATCTACTTGCATGAGCCCAACAAACTATGTATTAGATAGGGCTACACATCCCCAGATCGGAAAAAGCATAACTGTTGCAGGGATATGTGCTGGCCTGACCATGCAAGCTGTGGCATGGCTAAATACTTGCACTCATCTGCAGCGGGCACTGGGCAGTGCAAGCATCGGATGAGTCCATTCGAGGGTTGGTCATGCTGGATGTTGCTACCGCTACCGTAGCAACTTACTTTCTACTTGTAATGCACTTTTCTTACTGGCACTATCATTGGAATGGTACTATCACTGGACGGGCACTATCACTGGACAGCCACCATAAAGGAGACAGTGCGCTTCTGTCACGAGTCCGGTGCTGGTGAATGAACAAAGGATGAGGCCATGTCACTCGGCTGTGGTCAGTGATGTTGTTTACTTCAGTGCTCTGACTCGGCCACACAATGCTTGAACAACACCTCGCCGTCCTCGCCAATAAAAAACTTTTTGCTATTAAACTTCAGAGGTTCTTTTCCAGAACCACTTGAGGCTCAGCTGGGTTCTCTTGCTAAATGGCTGTTAAATGGACAGTGTAATGCATTTTTGTTATTTTTTTAACAAACATGAATATTTTGTCAACACTAATTCCACAAGTAATAATTTTTGCAGCACAGTACAGACTGTTGTAATTGTGCACTATACTGATGTTTTACATAAAACAATATTATCACTGGCATTTACATTAAATACTTGAGATACTAATTGACTATTTACAATATCAAAGTATACAAATAATAAAAAATAAACAAAATATTCGAACAAAACGTAAATTTGTTAGCACCTATACTAAAACAACTGTACAGCAGCAGTGCCAACTTGTAATACAGCACAATTTTTTTGTACCAGGTAAACTTGATTTCGTACCAAAGCCGTTGAGTTCCATTTTCGCAAGAATGATTAGTGACGGCATTTCGACATCAATAAACGAGTGTATTAAACCAGCTTCGGTGAGGCGTTGTTGTAAAGTGGACATCACACGATTGACAAGAACTGCCTCTAGACAGGCACGCACACGACCTGAGCTAGTAGCCACCGGAGTCATCCCCAGACTTCCGACACCTGTCCCGGAGCCAACATCTACGACATACCACATGTACCATATGAAATAACAGAAAATCTGTTCTAAAACTAGAATACCTAGAGGTATATGGTCGCACCTTTATGGGCTCTTAACACAATAAAAAATTTGTGCTTCCCGAAAAAGTGGGCCAAAGTTTACCCAAACTTTTTAGGGTTGCTACCCCTAAGCCCTCCCATCATGCCAAATTTCATTGAGATCGGTCAAACCAGCTTGGAGAACAGTGTTAAAAAGCGTTACCTTTTCGGTCCTTCCCGACATTTTTTGTCACGGACAGACAGAAACGTGACTACTTGAGTCGCGTCTCGCAGCGTGCGAAAGGCGTGACTAAAAATCAGTGTTTGCAGCGATAAACAAAGTTCGACACCGCTACTTGCTATAACTTGTACTTGGCTGCGCACGTAAGCCATGTCACCAGCGTGTGCTTTCTCCATCTTTGTCAGCTGCGACTAATTCGATACTCACTCACAATGGATACTACATGTTTTGGTCCGGGCACTCATACACAGCAGACTGGATTACTGCAATGCCCTGTTCACTGGCTTGCCTGCTATTCAGCTAGTACATTTGCAGTCTGTTATCAAAGCAGCTGCTCGCCTTGTACTCGGGCTACCTGGCTGTGCTTCAGTTACTGCACTGATGCACAACTTATTACATTGGCTCAGCTATCCACAGCGAGTGACATACAAACTATCCTTGCTCACGTGTCCGTGTCACCGGCGTACCTGACCAGACTCTGTGTGCCGACTTCTACTGTCTTGGGTCGGTCACGACTCCGATTGGCAGATGACAACCAGCTGGTGGTACCAAGAACACTAACATCTACGTTCGGTCCTCGAGCGTTCTCTACATCTGGTCCGGCTGCTTGGAATACCTTGTCGTCTGAGCTACGCGACCCGTCTATCTCACTCGACTGTTTTAGGCACTTACTGAAAACGTACTTGTATAAGTGTTAGGCTTGGTTTCTGTGTCGCCACGGGCGCCTTTGTGACGATTTATCGTTACTGTGCATTTTGAAATGTCTGTTTATTATTATTATATTATCATAGATGCTGTATGATAGCACTAGACCTGAGGTGATGGCAACTGCTTCTGTCAATCGAACACTACGTCTCTACAGAATCAACACCCCTCACAGTTCATTACATTCGTCGGACCTAGAGCTATGCCAAATAAGTGCAAATCGATCCACTGTGTAATAAAAATTTTATCTATTTATTTATGCTTTTTTAAAAACAAGTCAAATGTCTCATTACATTTTCATGTGTGAAGCTCAAATCATATAAAGAAAAACCATAAAAAATACTCCTCAGCACGCTGACAACTAGACAATGCTGTGGTTGGTAATATTACCTTTTTGTAATGTTAATGGTTTTATTTTTTTTAATGCTAATCATTATGTTTTGCCATCATCATATGCATACACTGCAGTTTTTACACTAGTATTTATGTAACCTGTCTTAGCAATTCAAGTGTACAATTGCTCTAAACTTTTCACATCTAGCTACAGACAGCACAAGACTAATCAGTAGCAGGCAATCTTGTGTCACTTAATTCATTTTATGTTCACTAAATGCACTTTTTAATTTTGATTGGCTGGGGTTTAACGGTGCTTTCACAAAAATGCATGACGATATCGCTCCTCAGTTTGTATATTAATCATTCCATCATTATTCTGACTGTTGGTTGGCCTCTGGATTATAAAAATGTGCTGTATAAATTGGAAGAATTCCAGTAAACAAGGCTGGTGAGAAAAGACACAAGAGGGCCTAGCAGTGGCTAGCATAGCACGAGATGACCCCTCCCCTCTTCCCGGCATGCACCGCGACCACAATGCGCCCGCATGCACTGCAACTCACAGTGCATGCGGGCGCATTGTGGGCTGCGAGCACAATGCGCGGTAAATTTGGATCGGAATTTGAAACCTAAATTAGCTATAATGCGTCAATGCACTTCCGTCACAGACGGACGGAGAGACGGACGGACAGACGGACACTGACATCGTAGCATAAGTGCGAGATGTATATATTACATCTCGCGCTAAAAACGTAGCAAATTATGTGAGTGAACAACGACAAGCTAACCTTGAAGAAGGCTAGCTTCAAGCGGGCAGTAGTTGGTCACCAAGCAATGCAGGTTCTTTTCGTTGGAGGCAGGATCAAGCAGCCAGCAGGCCACCTTGGGATCCATGCATCGAGTAGACAGAGCAATAGCACAGCATCGGCACAACACCTTGTATTGTTCTTTGGCGTCGAATACTGTGGCTGTGCGACCGTCTGTACACTGCTGCTCCGTGGCTTGTAGAACGGATCTGACTGCCGCAAGTCGCTCAGTTGACGATAACGACTTGTCAACTGCTGGTGCCATTAAACTTCCGTCCAGGTCAGCTGTGCAGTCCACATTTCACTGTTGTCAGTATGTTCTGCTACGTGTGAAAACACGGCTATGCTTTCTGACCACAAAAGGAATTACTCGAGGCATTCACGCTATTTTAGGTTCTCGTTTTGGTTTATGTAAAATATGATGATTTTTTGGCAAAGGCTTAAGGCTCTTCCATGTTTGACACATGTGGCTAACAATGGGCAATCTCCTTAGTCCTTATGTAACCATGCTTCTGATGTCAGCTAGTAATAATATGTCAAAAGTACAACAAAGTAATTGTCACAATGTGCCAAATCTGGTGTATAAAGAAAAATGGAAGTTTTGGGTACCCTAAAATGGGCATGGGATCCTCACCCAGCCCCGGGATTACTGTATCAGGAGGCAAAAGTTGACTCTAAGTAATTAAGTAAGCAAGGGCTTTCTGCAGCAATGGAGCAATGTTGAACACTTGACTATCACTACAACCATCATTGCTTGGTCGTTGTTTAATGGGACTATAATTCCAAATTTATTCCACATTCGGCTGGGTATTATTATTATTATTATTATGAAACGAGTAAGATTATAGTGTCGTAAAATCCAAAGGACTGCAAGAACACTTTACAAAAGTACGCAAAACAAACATTTGAGAATTGTGCCATTGTGAAGGTTTCTTATCGATAGTATGACCTTTCTGTTGCCTTAACAAACAATGTCAAAGCACAATGAAATTAATAGATTTATAATGGTTTAGACCATTAAATGAGGGTCATGTTTATAAAGGTTAGTCCACCTCATCTACATATAATCACAGCAGCTCATACACTTTACAAATTCAATACAAAAAGTACAAAGTAAAAACTCTCATTGCATACACATATTGCATAGAAATTATTAAAACTCATCTGATAAGGAACCAACTGTATGCTCTGTTTTTTAATAAAAATGCAGAAACATATCAAAATTATGACATCTAGAAATGGGTCTAATATATCACTGTTAAGTAGCTATCTTAAATTTTTTTATTAGTCATAGATGCTCAATACTACAGTTTTGGGTATATATTGGACAGCAGACAGCACTATACAATACGTTGCATTGACATTCATATAAACCTTTTGCCGCTGTATTAGCTAATGCAATGTAGTAAGCATCACGGCTTTCCCAGCTGACTGCCAAGCCAACAAGCACCACATCGCTGTCATCAATGCGGATGCCATCCTCCACTGATGCTGCTGCTGCTGCTGGCGATGCATTCTTCGTGGCTAACAGTTAACCAGTTAAAAATGTATCAAGCAGTCTTGCAATAACTAGTTAGCTTAGTTAATCCACTTCAGTTACTGACAACAACATTGCATGCATGCACATATATAAATTAAGAGAAGGAAAGAAAGGTGACAGAAAAACATAAGCAGAGAAAACTCGGACACTGGCCACTGTAAGTCAATAAAGATAAAAGTGTAATTACTCTTGCCCATAACTCTGCAAATACTGGCAAGTTCTCAAAATTCTTTCACCGTCACAAACTGCAGTAAACACAATGTTTACATGTAGTATCTAATGCTGTGGGTTTGTGCATAAGTATCTTCAAACTTAAAAAGCTCTAGCCATCACTGATCCTTTGAAATACCCAGAAGCAAAACTAATTACAAGTCACACATGTACATCATGTAGAGGTTCGGTGTTGATGGTACCGCAGTATGTTTAATATTTGACTTATTAAAAGATCAGATCAAAGCAACATTATAGCAAAAACTGTGCTGTGTATTAAGTCCGAACCAGCTGTGACAATGATCCAACTGCTTAACATCAACTCGTTAATCTAACTACCTGGCGCCGCAAACCTTGCTCCAATGCCTTCCTTTGATCGCCGTGAATGCTGTGCTTGAGGCTTCGGATGTTTCTCACATGCGAGAGATAAAGAGAAGCTTGTTTGCTGTCGCCACTCGGCGATGAACGTATCAAACAGCAGACGATTTGCAGCGACATCGATAATTGTAAATGACTGAGTGGAGGGAAGACCCTGAGTGGGAGGAGCGAGTGAGCCGCCAACTTTCACTTCACCATCGAGAGCGACATCTGCTTCACGCTGCACGACTTCTTTGTTTTCACAGCCTTTGGATGCCGAAACATTTTCCTTAACTTCACAGAATCGGTGAGCAGACTGTTCGAACTTGACTGGTGTAACGCCAGAAACTCCGCCAAGAAGCCGTCGTGGCGTGTTTACGTTTGACTTCTCCGCGGCAGTTGAAGGTGGCGTTGGTGGAACATACGCACTTGAATCGCTCGTGGAGCCAGAACTTACACTGAAGCACACTGCCTGATTAAGACTTAGGTCTGCTCTTTCACCGTCTGCAGGCAACGCCGGTGACCCGCTTAATGTCCGCCGTCTTTTCTCTTCAACGTCAGAAGTTCCAGATCTACGAAGTGGATCAAATGAGTCGGACTTTCTTTTTCGACCTCTTCGTTTTGGCGGCTTCTTTGGTGCCTTATGAGAAGACTTCACGCACATAAGATCCAAAGAAGGCCTCTGACACAACAGATCCAAAGCTGCTTCGGCATCAACGTCAAACGGTTCAGCGTTACGAGAAAGCAGGACATCTGGCTGCGATTTTTTCTGCTGACTACCACTAACGACATTACTGCTAGCATCACCATCGACCGGAGGAGGACATTTGTCAGCATTTGAGTGTCTGCCGACCACTGCCTGATTTACAGCTGCCATTGCTCGGTCAAACATTGTACTTGTGAGCGAGTCGTGTGCAATAACAAAGCTACTTCCTGGCGCCGGCGGCAGATCACCTGAGCACACATCAGCTCGGACTGCAAAGTCTGGCTCTTCAATATAGCTGGCAAACAGATCGCTCTTATTCTCAATGCAGTCATCCGGAGCACAATTTTCTGCCATATCTGAGGCGATGTGTTTACTACGACCGACATTCTGCTGGATGATTGCGGGCAGACGACCAGTAACTTCTTTGCCGTCGTCAAACAGCATCTCTTCAGAATATACAATCTGCCGGTTGTCATCGCTAGCGGCATAAATCTGGTCAAAATTACCGGAAGCCACCAGTTCGCACGTATTATTCACCGACAAATCGAGCGTTTCAAGTGGCACGGAGACAGCACAACCACGGCCAGTTTCGCCATCCTTGTTGCACTCATCGATGGCAGCGTTTATCTGTGCTGCACATTTCTGCGTCGAAAATTCCTTCATGAACTGACACATTGCCGAATTCAGTTCCAGTTCCGACGACATGTCCAACAGGCTTTCCGACATGAGTTGGTTGTTGTCTGTTGTTGGCAGTGCTGGCTGCACAATGTTCACTATTTTATCATCCTCGCTTGCAGCCGGACCAGCAACGGCACAAAGCATCTGCGTATCGAGATGAAAACTGCCATCTGACATGGCCGCATCGACATCTTTGACAGTGCAACCAACCAAACTTCCATCAGCATGTGTCTGCGTGCAAAGATCAACAACTTCATCAACTTCAGCCGATCTCTGATGCACATCTAACAGTTCGTCATTGTTCCGATCCATCACTGCCGGAATGTTAACCATTTTTTCATCCACCTGCACTACCTGCACTTCTTTGCCATTATTGCACTGTAGGTTCATGCCATGACCATTATCCGAAACGTCACAGTTTACTGCGCTTCCTGCTTTGTCGTTGGTCTTCTCGTCAACTGGATGAGAAATGATGATAGCAGGCACTGGCGTATTCTGTTCGCACGTTGCTTGACCAGTGCACACAGCAGCAGCATCCGACGATCGTCTCGTGTTACTCTGCTCAGGCAGTAATACTGTACGAGACAGACTAATTGCCGGCGGTGGAGTCAGAACCGTCACGTTCGGAGTTGCGCTGGACTTCTCCATTGGAGTTGAACAATCCTGACTTGCAGTCGTGTTTCTGTTCTTTCTCTGTCGAAGTGTGCGACGTGACTTATGTGATGAACGGCGTCCAGCGGTCTGAGACTGTCTTCCACCACTTTTGCAAGTTCCATTTTCTGCACTGGCTGCTGTATGGACACAAAATTACAACACAGATATATCAGATACACTATTTAAACATTGCGCAGCCAACATTGCCATGGCGTGGCATGCTGGCTGAGTGGATAATGCATTTGACTTGTGTTTGAAAGACATGGGTTCGAATTCCGCTGAGCCTGTCCCACATAACAGCCTACCGTGAACAGTGGGGGCAGAAGGCCGGTTTAACCAGCTGATACCTGGTATAGCCGGCACTTCTGTAGCGACTCTGGGCAAGTCGCTTACCTGTTCGGCTCAGGTCTACTCAGCCTTTCATCCTTAATTGGTAAATAAATCGAGTACCGGCCAGTTACGGCCAAGATAAGGGAAGGTGGTAGGTAACTCTGTGCTATCCCATATGGCATGCAGGCTCCCATAGTGGTGCAGATGCTACTGGAGCACAGTTGCTATACTCTTTGTTTACGTAAATATTCAAAAGCAAAGTAAGCATAGCAAAGCTATACACAACTTAGACAAATATGAAGCAAATACTCAACTAAAATTTTTGGCACACTGTGACAAGGCTTAAATCCACTTAAAACTTCACTCAAGTGAACCTTCAAAAACCAGTAAACAACGGTTAATATAACAGTTTTTGACTGCATAAATTGACAACAGCTGTTATTTAAGCTGTTCACACATCAGCAGCCTCCAACTTACACTTTACCAGTGAACGATAGCAGACTGTCAGTCATCAGTCAATAATTCATACCATATCTTCAACATTACTGTCAATGCACCAATCCAAAACTCTTAACAGGCTGGATAAATAAAGCTGGAAGAAAGAAGCATGAACAATAATGGTTTCACGGGATGGAGAGAGAAAGGAGGGAAAGATATGGAGACAAAAAAGGGAAATGAAAATATAAAAGGGAAGTGCTTGACTAATGTTAGCAGTAAACTAGCAATAAAGTCACTAGTCAACTATAAGAAACAAAAAAACAATGCAACTAAGATAGAAAATAGTGAGCATGGTGAAAGAACAACATAGCAGCGAAATAACAAAGAGACAAAGAGGACAGAGGCTGTCAGCTGTTTTGCCGACCCTTCTTCAAACCAGGAAACAGACTCGACACATCACATACCGCGATTATCTGCCGGTTTCCAGTCGACTCCCATCTCAAGAAGATCGTCGCCGAGCAGCTTCTTGGCCTCACGTATGATCATCTCGGCTGCTTCGTACTCCGTCAGACCCGTCTGTCCCGTCACCCAGATACACCGACGTCGACGCAGCTCCTCTCTCTCCCACTCGGCTTCATCGTCGGCCTTCTTCTTGCTGCGAGAACCATCACAAAACCACACCATTTCAGACAACGTTCTTCTACATGCAACGTCGACAATAAATATGATGACACTGACGGCAATTCTGTCTTAAATCTGAACTGTGGAAACTGACTGCTGTATGTGAACCTGAAGCTGCTGATGCAGAGGATTTGAAGTTATGTAGCTGATACCCATTGCCAAAAGTTACTATGTCCATTTCTGTTACAATGGGTAAATTGGATATTGGCATCCGTTCCCTCAAAAGTCAATTAGGTGGATAAAGAAAGGCCTGCTCTGCTGCTCGTGGTGACTTGCCACATGTCCAGTTTTGGACCACACAGCTTTGCTGCTTGTGCTCCTAAACTGTGGAACTCTTTACCATCGTCACTTCGAGATCCAACACTTACTATGGCATAATGTTGAAGATATGGTATGAATTGTTGACTGATGATTGACAGTCTGCCATAGTTTACCTTATTCTGTAGCAGGCTAAAGACACATCTTTTCGTTTTGGCCTACGGGCGCGCACTCGTGACTGCTTAGGCTGTTAGAGTTTTGCGCATTATAAATTCTCTCAGACATACACACATACAAAAGGTCTAGTGGGTTACTTTTTCTGGTTGCATGTTCACGTCAGTGCTTTGGTACTGTTGCCTTGGCAACAGGAACGGCACCTGGCCTACACAAATACCGACTCCAAAACCAATTATGCAAATGTTCGTTTGGGGACCCAGCACAAACTGGAGTTACCCCAGAAACCGAAACAATCGTAAATAGCACACTTTGCCTGCAATGTGCAACTCACGACGAGTGAGTCGTTGCTGGTATTCATCAAAGAGCAAAGTTTGTTTGGAATCTCGGCTGTTATACTTGTCATATTCCACTGCCACTTAAGAATACCCAAAGACGTGCCATAAGGCCATTATGTGAAAACAACATCATCCAACAAATCGGAAGTACATAACGTATGCCACTGGTGCCAGAGGAGGACCAAACCAGTTGTTTATTCATTCATTGGGGTGGCTAGGCTGTTGGCAGTCTGTGACATGCTTCCAGCCACTGCCAGTGCTGAGGCCTAGGACTGGCTCAATGCCCAACCCCTTTCACACCGGGGCTTGTACTGCATATTTTAAGAGCCCAGCTTAGCCTGCGGGTTTCTCTGGCAAGATGCCAATGGTGCGGCTCTGTCCTACAGGTAGAGTCGCTGGCACCTGCCATCTGTTATCCACGCTGGCGGCTCTCACCACACCCAGACGCCCCCAATCCGGGTGTGATGGCCTGTCACAGTTTAAGAAGACGACACAGGCGAACTCTCTTGTACCTGCCCGAGAATTTAATCTCATAGCATGCAGAAACCTGACTCGACAATGCCGGCAGCAGCGGGAGACCAACCCACGCCACCTAGCTAGCCAGCCAGGCCCGCTGCACTGCGGCTCAGCCAGCATATTAGCCCACTGAGCCACGAGGGCAGGTTCAGGGCCACAAGCAACATGCACAAAAAATTTGGTGAATGTGATTTTCATGTTAAACAGCAGTCAATACAATACCATGCACTCCTCCTGAGGGCATTAATATCCATTTAAACAAACTTAAAAGTAGTAGTGTTATCTCTGTTTAAATGACTTCATTTAACTAACGGCACAATGAAAGAAACCTAAGAAAAGGGGCGGAGTTTCGAATAACAAGCTCCAGTGCCAGTACGTCGGCAGCGGCGAGAGCAGCGATTGACTGAAACCCTGCGTTGAAGACGGCGCGAGCTCGCTGTGCATTGAGAGCGGAGATGCGGACAAGGTCGACTAGTTCACGCTGGACGCCGAAAGACAAACGGCTCTGGAACTGCGCCAGTAACAGTTCCAGGTTGTACCAACCGAGACGGTTGCAAAAAGCCGTCACCATGCCTGACAAACACCACGATCACAGTAACAAATTTCATCACTTCACTTTATATACAGTAATATGTACGGCGGAAAAGTTCTTCATCTGTCATCACAAGCAATTTTATAAAATACATGAATACAACTTCCCAGACAGCATAAATTCCCTCGGCATATCTTTGCAGTACCTGCAGTAGCAAGACACGAGTGTCACTAACACTAGTCGTCAGTAAATGGCATCTTAGATCATGCTACATTTTTCAAGACTAAATGACTGCTATTCATTGACCAGTCTGGTCTAATTATTGAAGATAAATTGATCAAATTTTTTCGCACATTTCCCAACCTGTCACCAAATCTCTCACAGTTTCCTGACCTCTTTCTATATCTCTGACTTCTCAGTGTTTTCCAGACTGTCGGCCACCGTGCATGTTTGTACCATATACAAATTTATTCAGAAGGCCACATTAAATTTGCCGTGAAAATCTTTACCGGCAAACGTAGCTGCCGACTGCTGTAGAGATTGCAGAACGCCGCGAGTGCAGCCATATTTCTTGACAACAGTCGACAGCAGAACTTCATTGGCGAGGTCATGCAGAGCCATCGACGCGTAGAACCGTCGGTGCACGGCGGCGGCACGTGCCTGCGCGGAAGCCGACTGCCGAAGTCCGGCACCGGCACCACCGCTGCGCACAGCACGAGCGAGGTACCTCTCCTGAACTCCCACCAACTCGGCGACCCGCTTCATGTCGGCCGGAAGCTGCTCCCACAAGCACAGATACTGCATCCAGTCGATGCTCGTCCACTGGTCTTGAATGTACACCGGAGTCACCTACATACCGCCAGTCAATAAGGCACGCTGAAAATTTCACAATCACAAATTTTTATCGACCGCATAGCAGGGGAGATAATACGTTTGGTAGCGTCCGTGTGTATTTCCATCCGTTTGTCTGAGGGCGCTCTCCTGTTTGAACTGTATGACCTTGATTTTTGGCATGAGGGTCGACCTTGACCTTGGCTAGCCTAGGATTGTAGGTCAAGGTCGCAGGTCAACGGTCAAGATCAAACAGTGAAAAATTGCTAGCAGGTTGATATTAGGACTCGGCTTGCCGAGTTCATCCAATTATAATTGCGAATAACCATAACCAGTCCATTGGAATTGTCTGTTTGTCAGTAATCAGGGAGCGTTCATTGTGTTGCGCATAAGCGGTCGATCAGCTTTAATTAATAGAAAAATATCAAGCAATACAACTCTGTATCTCTTTATAGCCAGTTACTATGATACAATAAAATACAAAAGTAACAAAGTCTGACAACAACACTGCGTAGGGGCATCGATTATTGGGACAGGGGGGACATGTCCACCCAATATTTATGAAGGGGGGACGTCCATGGTAATGTCCCCCAATACTTTAGAAGTGATGTCGTTTATTTTATCCAGTAACAGCAATAACTGTTGTTTGTTGTATTTTAATGCAAATATAATGTAGTTTCACAAAAAAAGCTTCAGCTTCTGGGGGACGAAGCCCGCAGACTCTCACTGGGGCTCCTCTCCTGGACTCCGCTAGGGACTTCCATCCTCCAGACCCCCATTCTTCTTTTATGTCCCCCCAATAATTCTGTGAGATCGATGCCCTTGACACTGCATGTTGATAGGAAGCATGACATCCTATACCTCAGGTTAGAAGTCAGTTGGCATGATAAGAAAGAATTAAGCCATTGGGTAATTTTTACGGCTGGGGTTAGTGTTATGAGTTCCAATCAGTGCCGTGACGCTGTTGGTTTAGATAAGAAGGGTATCTGGCCTGAAAAAGCTAAGTATTATCTCGGAAAAGGTAATCGAATAGAATCAAGAGTGCATCTGGTTAAACAAGGTTCACATGGAAAATGCCGTGTTAAAATGGCGTTTAGGAGTACAATATATCACATAACAATTGCGTCTGCAATACTGATAGCAAACGGTGACGTAACTATTTGGACATAGCGAACAATGAATACGTTTTTGAATATCATCGTATCTCACAGCCCAGCTTCTTGGCCAGTGATATTATTTTTATGCTTAGCTTTCAACATGCATTGCAGACTGTATGAAAACGCTAACCAGGTAGATGGTGTGCAGCTCATTCTCGAGCACAAAACAACGTCGTGCTTTCTGTAGTTCGGCAAAGACAGCGAGGCCTTCGTCTGGAGACAGACCGGAGGCAACCACTGCGCTGCCGAGCTGTGTCGCTGCCAACACAACTTTCTCAGTCCCATCTGCACGTCAGTAACATTCTGTTAATAATCTGCATTTAACAAGCCTTCTTTGACACAGTTACCAGGTACTCCAGATATGACAAAGAACCCTCAACAATAACTGGAGTTTTTATCAGCGGAATTCCCTTCCCGATGTCAAACCTACAATAGAAAGGGAAGAGCACTAATCGAACCTCACCTTTGTTGATCAACTAACTTCTCAAAGATACTGTCATAACACTTATGTCAATTCTCCAACATATCAAGTCACAACAAGTAATATTGTGTAAATATATCGTAGTGGAATCACAGTTTATGTATGAGTTATAAGTATTACAAAGGTTTCAAATAGCAAAAGTGACCTTCAAACTTACTCAAGGTCATGCTGAGATTACAGTTAACCAAGTTTCAATAACTAGTTGATACATGGTATTTATAATAATGAAATTGCAAGCAACAATTCCATTTTTGTAAAAAAAATATTCATATTTTTCCATTAGGCATGGAACACAACTTAAAATTTGGTGTATATGTTAGGCACTTCGTTAGAATGCCAGCTATGACTACATTAAAATCAATGTTTGGGCACAATTAGTACAGTACAGTTATAATATAATTATAATTATTATAGTATAATGGATACCAGTTCAATATAATTTAAGACTCACTTTACTTTTGCATTGGTTAAGCTTAAAATGCAGTTTCAGTTTAAAATTAAAGTTCAATGCATAGTTCTAAGAGAGAAATAGTCACTCATTCACAACCATGTTCATATTACGATCATAAATGCACTGCCTAACTGGCATAATTGGCACAACATGATCAGCCCAGAAATAGAAAACACATACAAGGCATCTGACATCCTTAGAACTAGAAGTCATTTACAACAACTATTATCAATTTTTTTTATCTGGTTCAGTTGCCTGGAGTTGAGGCACTGACTACCAAAGGCAGATCTTTGGGATTTGTGCAACAGTAATTACAACTTACAAGATGCATATCTCATATACGACCCAACCAACAGCATCAGACTAAGAGATCAGTTTTTCATTCTTCTGATTCTGTTACGTATTACCCGAATATTTTGTTGGTCTGTTTCACAACAGGCCATTTGTGTCAAACATCCATAAAGAAAGAAACGGCAAAAATACGCCAGCATTATTATTATTATTATTATGAAACAAGTAGGATTATAGTGTCGTAAAATCCAAAGGACTGCAAGAACACTTTACAAAAGTACGCATAAAAGCATGCATTCGGAGTCGAGCACAAGCAAAGATACGTCAGACACAGCATTATCTTACTGGAGTCTGTAACTGATGTCCGAGCAATGAACTCATTTTCCTGTAGATACTCGACGCAAGCTTTCACCGCACCGAGCTTATTAGACGAGCCTTCGTGGCTGGCAGCAAGCGATGCCGCCAGCAACGTGCACTCAGCATACATTGCAACTTCATCTGGAGTGCTTGCCACCTTGCTTACTATAATCTTAACAAACAACAACCACAGCCGTTTTAAAGCCACCATACAGCTCAAACAGTGTTAGCTGCCATCCACAGTTTTAAAATGAGGGATTTTATTAAAGTAAAGTTTTACTGACTACACGCCCTTGTGATGGCAGCAGCTAGCACATCCTGGATGATGCTAATGCTGCTTACTCCCCCACGTCCATTCCACAGCAATATGAACGTATCAGTAGAAAATATATACACAAATTTGTTTTTTATGAAATCATTTATATATTTCTGCTTAAGACAACAAAAACAAACTGTATGACATGTTGGGGGAATGCAGCGGTGTTGAAGAATTTATACTGGTTACTGGCATTCCAGTTCTTGTGTGATGGGTCAGTT